>Ga0208277_1000137_pt1 | contig 42222 bp, 31 predicted proteins | sample ETNtaG_5_FD_185782 | JGI IMG/M metagenome (GOLD analysis project Ga0208277, IMG submission 185782) | Marine microbial and viral communities from oxygen minimum zone, Eastern Pacific Ocean - ETNP201406SV205 (SPAdes) (version 2) | ecosystem: Environmental > Aquatic > Marine > Oceanic ...
TAGCAGTTTTATGCGATCATAAATACAGAGAGCCGAGGAGTAACGACATGAAGCATTTAATAGGTGGCATCGATTTCGGTGAAGGGCCGCGCTGGCATGAAGGCCGTCTGTGGTATTCAGACTTTCACCAGAAGACGGTTTACTCTGTTGACCTTGACGGTAACCGAAAAGTTGAGCTGGTTTTAGACGATCAACCTTCAGGGCTTGGGTGGATGCCTGATGGTTCGATGCTTGTTGTTTCAATGACTAAAAGGCAAATTCTTCGTGCCACTGGCGATGAGGTTTCTATACATGCTGATTTATCTGATTTGGCCACTTGGCATTGCAACGACATGGTGGTGAACTCTAGTGGCCATGCGTATGTCGGAAATTTTGGTTTTGACCTTGATGGTCAAGCCGAGTTTTGTAAAACCGTGATGATTCATGTGACACCGGAAGGAGATGCTTCGATAGTTGCTGATAGTTTGTCTTTTCCTAATGGTTCAGTAATCACACCAGACGAGAAAACATTAATTGTTGGTGAGACTTTCGGTGGCTGCTACACATCTTTTTCTATACAAGAGGATGGTTCACTTTCTGAGCCTTCCTTATGGGCTGAAGTTCATGGAATGTTCCCTGATGGATGCGCATTGGATGCTGAAGAGGCGATCTGGTTTGCGGACGCCTCAGTGCCGCGCGTTGTGCGCGTTGCAAAAGGCGGAAAAATTCTTGACGAGGTAGAAACCCCTCAGGTTCCTTTCGCTTGCATGCTCGGTGGTGAGGAAGGAAAGACTCTCTTTATTTTGACGGCTGATTCCTCTGGCCCTAACCAAGCCGGTTCGGGGAGCGGGAATATCTGGATGCATGAAGTCGATACGTCACATGCGGGTCTTCCTTAAGTTTTAACTCAATGCTTTGACTGCCATTTCAGCTGATCGTGCGAATTGTTTCTTGTATTCTTCATCACTGATACCAAGGAGAGCCCAATAGTGGTTAAGTCCTCTACCTATCACGGCTGTCATTTGAGCTAACTCACGAGATGAAGCCGGTAATTCTTCGTCTTCTCTCGCTCTTTCATAGAGAGGCTCCATGTACTCAGCTGTGTCTGGCATCCAACCACCCGTTGCTGCTGCATAATTTCCGTAAGAAATCATTGCATGAGAGAGATTGCGATGACTCACAATAGTTTCGCTAAGCCCTTTTAATAATTCTTCAAGGATTTGCAGGCCGCTCGCTTGATCTATTTTTTCTTGATTGACATGAAATCCTTCGTTCCTTATACGCATTGAAACTTCTTCAAATATTTCAGGCACCGCACCCGGAAAATGGTTATAAATACTCGGCACCGAACAGTCTGCATGATCTGCAATCAACGGAATGGTCACTTCTGTAAAAACCCTCGAATCTAGAAGTTCGATCGTTGCTTCCAGTATTGACTCATGCACTGCAAAGTATCGTTCCTCTCCTCTTTGTTGGCGCAGATCTTCGTTTGTATCAATAGGTTCTTTCATTTTGATATTCCTAAGTCGTTACTATCTTCTCGGCTCTACTGAAAGACTCAGAAACATGTTCAAAGAATTCTTTGTCTGTGAGATAGCCAAGAACCCAGGAGCAAACTGCTCCACGCACGATCAACTCCAAAGTAGAAAATATTTCTTCTGCGAAAATCTGAAGTCCAAAATCTTCTAACGCAATTGAAACTGGAGACCGCAACTCCTTCAAGGTATCAGCATCCCATTTCCCACTGGCTGCAGCTTGTGGCGCGTAGGTAATGATTGCGGCAGCAACATTCTTATTACTAAGAATTGTTTCAGCTAACGCTTCTAAAAGAGAGTTCACGTAGTCACGGTTACTTAATCTTCCTCGTTCTCCTGGGTCAAGAATTCTTGCACCAAATGCCTCATCTACAGTGAAGAAAGTTACTTCTTTATAAATATCTTGAAGGCCTTCAGGAAAGTGGTTGTAAATAGTTGGAACTGAACATTTTGCATGTTGAGCTATCACCGGAATTGTTAGATCAATAAACTCTGTAGCTTGAAGAAGTTCTCGTGCGGCTACAAGAATCTTTGAGTGCATCACTGAGTAGGTTTGCGCTGCTCTAAGTTTTCGTCCATCAAGTGTCATTGATTTTCTTTCTTAATTTTAAACTAACATTAAAAGCTACTTTCGTCATTCCCGAAGAGAGAAAAATCGGTGAGAAGGATACGGTTTCACTGTGCAAGATTTTCCCCAGGACTTAAAGAATGAGTTGAATCAAATCTTCTTAAGTGACCCCACTGCTAAGTCAATGGGTGTCACTAGTTTCGATTGGGCTCTTGGTGAAGCTTCGGTACGAAGCACGTTGACAGAAAGTTTCACCAATTTTCTCGGCGTTGGACATGGTGGTTTTCTTTTCTCTCTTGGTGATATCGCTTTGTCTTTTGCTTCAAATAGTTACGGAAGAAAGTCTTTAGCCATGAAAGTAGATGTCACTTATCATCGTGGGGTGCAAGTTGGCGACGAAGTTGTCGCCTCTGCTACTGAGGTGAGTCGATCGCGACGTTTCGCTAGTTATCAACTTGAATTACATGTTGGCGACGAATTGGTTGCTTCTGCTACGGGCCTTACTTTCCGTACTGAAGAATGGCATCTTGGGGAAGAAGTTTGGCCTGAGGATTGGAAAAGAAAGTACTGATCGTCTCACTCTAGAGATTTTGGCATAGGCGTCGAGCCTCATAGATAGCTGCTGCAATATCCCGACTTGCGACAGAATCCCCTATCCGATGCAGGGTAAAGCCATTTTTGGTTCTCGGTTGAGCTTTTCCGATTCGTAAAGCTTCTAAATCAGTTACTCCATCGTTAGCTGAACTTTCACGTAGTTCTTTGAAGAGTTCGTCATTTGGAGAACTCCCGTTTTCTACGACTACTAAATGTGTATCTCGATGAATTACTGCTGACGTGTATTCATTCCGGAAGACTGCTTGAATTTTTGTTTTATCGCGTTTTACTTCTATCAGTCGATGATCCGGGGTTAGTTTCACTCCTTTTGCATAAAGCATTCCGAGATAAGCCGGACCAGTTGTAGCTGAGAGATCATGGCCAATTAGACGATCTGGGGTGATGATTTCTATATCTTTCGCTCCATGTGATTGAAGATATTCAGCTACAGAAAGTGCTCTTTCTGAACCGTGGTCATCAAATATTAAAACACTTTCCGGGATCTTAACCTCGCCTGAAAGGACCTCAGAGGCAGTGGAAACAAGGTCTTCTCCCCTGTTTAGTGGAGGCTTTTCTGGCCATCCTCCAGTCGCTGTAATCACCACATCAGGGTTTTCAGAAAGAATTTGTTTCGTGTCAGCGACTGTATTAGTTCTTAGTTCCACTCCCAGTAGTTGAATCTCTGACGCTAGCCATTGAGTAATTCCTAAAAGTTCAGATTGACGTTCACTTGCCCGAGCGGCTAAAACTACCTGTCCTCCTACTTGACTTTGTGCTTCTAGTAGAAGCACATCGTGCCCTCGTTCTGCACAAACTCTTGCCGATTCAAGCCCTGCTGGACCAGCCCCAACGATTACGATTTTTTTACTCTTGTCTTTCGCCTTTGATACCAATTGAGGAACAAATGTTTCTCGCCCGGTTGAAGGGTTTTGGATACACGCTGCATCTAAGCCTTGGTGAAGTCGATTGATACATAGTGAAGCTCCAACACACGTTCGAATTCTTTCTTCCTTTCCCTCTTTTATTTTGCTCACTATGTGGGGGTCGGCCATATGCGCCCGTGTCATACCGATCAGATCAACTGAAGCGCTTTCTAATGCGTAACGGGCAGAAGAAATATCTGTTATCCGTGTTGCATGAAGAATTGGTATATCTACCGTTTCTTTTATTGATGCTGCCAAAGGCAGGTAGGGGGCGAGCGGTGTTCCAGAAGGTGGAATCGCTTTTGATAATCCTGCTTCGGTAGCCAACGATGAGCTCGCTATGTTTAAAAAATCAAGAAATTCGCTCTCCGCTACCTTCTGAGCAATTTCTCTACTTTCTTCTGTGCTTAAACCTCCTATTTGATCTTCATTGGCAATCATGCGAATCCCCAGCAGTAATTCCCCTCCAACCGCTTCTCGTATAGCTTCTAGAATTTCAAAGGTAAAGCGAAGGCGGTTGTTGATTGATCCGCCATATTCGTCAGTTCGTTTATTTACGAGCGGGGTCCAGAACTGATCAAGTAAATGGCTTGTGGCGCATAGTTCTATTCCATCTAGTCCAGATTTTTCTGCACGTTTTGCTGCTGCTGCAAAATCAGATACGACTCGCTTTATGTCATGTTTATCCATTTCCTTCGGCCAGCCTCTGTGCATTGGCTCACGAATTGACGACGGGGCTATGGTCGGCAACCAATCGCCATCATTTGAGACGTTACGTCTTCCCATATGCGTTATCTGACACATAATTGCGGTGCCGTGTGAATGTATACGTTCAGTCATTTCTGAGAGAGGTTCTATGATTTGATCTTGTCCGAAATTTAATTGCCCCCATAGGGAGGCAGAGTCCACAGATACATTGCTTGATCCTCCGATCATGGTTAAGCCGATTCCGCCTCGTGCTTTCTCTTCGTGGTAGGCGATATATCTTTCTGACGGTGTTCCATCAGTGTTGTATCCAGGGGCATGGCTGCTTGAGAATATTCGGTTAGTTAATTTCACTTTCCCGATTTGGAAAGAGTCAAGTAGCGGATCTAAAGATCTTGTCTTAACTTCTTCATTTCCCATGATCTGTTTCTACTACTTCTGGATGTGTGCGCTCTTATTGGCTGATGCTGGTTAGATACGACTAGAGCCGACCCGTTCGGGTCGGCTCTAATTTTGCACCCCGTACGGGATTTGAACCCGTGCTACCAGAATGAGAATCTGGCGTCCTAGGCCGCTAGACGAACGGGGCTTAACCAATACAAAGAATGGCTTCTTTGTAGATCTTCATCTTAGCGACAGTGTTTCTTGCCGCCTCTTGCTCGGAGGAGAGGACTCGAACCCCTAATAACTGGACCAGAACCAGTTGTGTTGCCAATTACACCACCTCCGAAAATTACCTTGAAGGCCCAGTAAGCGTAACGTGTATCTTCCACTAGCCACCACCATTACCTTGCATCGAGACGGCGGTAACCAAAAATACGGCCCAATCCGGCTGCCACGGTTTCCCTCATGAGGTGGCTAAAGCCTGCTTTCCCTGAAGTTGGAGCAACGGTAGCTTCTAAACCGACTTCATCAGATATCTGACGAAGCCGGAAAGTGTGATATGAATCAGAAACAAGAACTACGGTTTCTATACCGAATCGGGAGGCTTGCCGAGAAGTAGCTGCAAGTTCTTCATAGGTGCTTGAGCCATCCACAATGACGATTAAATGTTCATCGGGAACACCTTTTTCTCGTAAGTAGTCGTAGCCCGCTTTTCCTTGGGTGAATAAATCTCCTGGCTGATTCGATCCAGTTGTAACTACCATCTGCACCAATCCTTGTTCATAGAGTTCATAGGCCCGATCAAGTCGCGCAGCAAGGACTGGCGATGGTTCTCCGTTGTATTGCGCTGCTCCTAGAACTACCGCTGCATCAGCACCTTGTGATGAGTCGTCCGAACCGGAAGCCATCCAAACCTGAAGGTATGTGATTCCAAAATAAATAAGGCTTATGGCGATAAACCAAACAAGTACGATCGGCGTCCACCTTAAACTCCACTTAAGTGCCTTAATTAAGACAAGTGGCATGAAGCTCTCCTACAAACGGGATCGGGCCCGAGAGATACGATTTAATACTTCTTCACGATCCATGCAAAGGGCCATGGTTTCAAATAACGGTGGACCCACGGTTCTTCCTGTTACTGCTACCCGAACAGGTGCTTGGGTTTTCCCAAGTTTTATTCCTAAATTTTCTCCAACTTTGGTGACAACTTCTTTGATTGTTTCCGTTTCCCATTTGCAATCAGTTAAAGCAGCGGACGTTCCCTCAAGTATTTCAGAAGCAAAAGGGGCTTTTACCATTGCTTTATGCCACGAATCCGGGTCATCAACAGGTTCGTCTAAAAAGATGAAGTCGATAAAGCGAGGAAGGTCGGACAAAGTTCGTAACTTTTCCTGCACCAAATCAACCATGGTTAAATATCGTTCTTCATCAAATTTGTCAGACGGCCATGGGGCTGCTTTGTTTTCAATCCATGGTTTTGCTCGTTCTACAAAATCGTTCTTTTTTAGTTCTCGCAAATGCGTAGCATTGACGAACTCCAGTTTCTTCAAGTCAAAAAAAGCTGCTGCTTTATTTACGTCTTCAATAGCGAATAATTCAACAATCTCTTCTAACGGCCTGACCTCTATATCGTCAGGCGGGCCCCAGCCTAAAAGTGACAGATAATTGACCATGGCTTCAGGCAGATATCCTCGATCTCGATAATCTGCAATTGACACATCATCTCGGCGTTTTGAAAGTTTTTTGCGCTGTTCATTTACTAAAAGGGGTAAGTGAGCATAGGTGGGTTGTGGTGCATTCATTGCTTGTAGCAATAGTAAGACTTTCGGAACACCGGAAAGAAGATCTTCACCACGTATGGCATGTGTGATCCCCATGTCTGCATCATCAACCGCATTGGCAAGTAGGAACATTGGGGTTCCGTTTGAACGCCAAATAACGAAATCTTCTAGATCGTCTGTGGCGAAAGAGACGGAACCTCTGACGATGTCTTCAAATTCTATGACTTCATTTTTCGGCATTCTAAAGCGAACAGCTAACCCGTCTTTTATTTGATTCCCTTTAACTGGTTCGTTGTCACCATCACAGAGATAAGCCAACTCTCTGTCTAAAAGGTCTTGAACGACTTCGCGATGTCTTTCTTTTTGTTCAGATTGATAAAAAGGTCCTTCGTCCCAATCAAGACCGAGCCATTCTAATTCTGACAGCAATCCGGAAGTCATCTCTGGCCTGTTTCTTTCAGCGTCAGTGTCTTCTATCCGTAGAACGTAGGTTCCTCCTGTTGATCGAGCGTGAAGCCAGTTAAATAAAGCTGTGCGCGCACTACCTACATGTAGAAATCCTGTTGGGGATGGGGCAAAGCGAACTCGATCAGACACTCTTTAAGGGTAGCGCTGCTTACGCATTTGATCTCTGATCATCGCTCAATAATCGAACCAGATGAATTATGTGGCCTTCTAATCTTTTAGCAGTCTGCTCATAAATGTCTCTCGGTTGGCCCCACGGATCGGCGATTTCATCACGTAAACGTCCAGTGGTCATATGGCCACCTCGAGCTTCGTTTAGAACTTGTAACCAGTCCTCTAGGTTTTGTGATTTTATTGATCCGATTTGACTGCCTATTCTTGATATCTCTCCAGTCAGGAAAGTTCGAGAGCGAGCTGGCTGATCTTCTTTCGCTATAGCTGCTTCATGCTGTCGAGTCATAGCGATCACTATCTGTGAGTCAGATATCTGATCAGAAGTAAGTTGTCGAGCTCTGTGATCTTTGAGGTCAATCCCTCGATCTGCTAGCACGTCAACTGCTAAATCTGTTGCACTATTTCCAGGAGTCGCATCAGTTCCTGACGAATGTGCTTTTATTTCTAACCCTTGTTGTTGGGCATGGTGATTAAAGAGTGACTCTGCCATCGCTGACCGACAAATGTTGCCAGTACATACAAAAAGAATCTTCACTTCCATTCCTGTCAAGAAAGTGCTTTTTTCAATGCTTGGAATATCTCATCGCGTGCTTTGCTTGCTACGTCTATCTCTGCTCCAAGGCCAGAGAATGCATGTATTAGCCCTTCGAAACATTTGGCTTCAACCTGCACTCCTGCTTTTCTAAGTGAATCTGCATAAGCCATTCCTTCATCGCGGAGAGGATCAAATTCTGCAGTAGCGATATAGCAAGAAGGGAGATTGCTTAAATCTTGAGCTCTAATTGGAGCGGCTAAGGGATTGTGAGTGAAAGATGTTCCTCCGACATAATGCTGAAAAAACCATTCCATTAGTGCTTTGGTGAGTATGGGTGCGTTTGCATTTTCTTGGTATGAAGGCCATCGATTTAAGTCAATGTCAACGGCAGGATATATCAAAGCTTGAAAAACGATTTCTGGTTTTTTTTCGTCGCGTGCCATCTGTGACACCACTGCGGCGAGATTACCTCCAGCGCTGTCTCCGGCTACGGCTAAACGCGACGCGTCAATGCCGATCTCTTCAGCATTGTCAGCAATCCAGCATGTTGCGGCGTAACAGTCATTAGGAGCTGCGGGAAACGGGTGTTCAGGAGCTAATCGATAGTCAACTGAAATCACTATCGCTTCAGTTGCATTTGCCATAGATCTGCACTGTTCATCATGGGTTTCTAAGCTGCCTATCACCCATCCGCCACCATGAAAATAAATAATCGCTGGAAGAGGGGCGGTGGATTCAGTTGGGTAGTAAATCCGTATAGGTATGTCATGTTCTTCTATTACGTGGTTTTTTACTGAAAAGACTTCAGGTCCAGGTCGGGCTATGGCTTCATAGAATTGGCGCATTATTTCTGGAGGGATTCCAGTTGGGTCGTCAAACACTTGTGGGGTGTTCTGTAAGTGTTCTTCTATTTCGGGATGGATCGGCATTATTCTCTCCATGTTTCTGGGTTCAGAAACTTTGTAATTAGGCTTCTGCGGCTTCGCGATCTTCTTCGCTTTGATACTGCGGTATGTCAGTACGTTCACTACGGGTATCACCTTCAGCTGAGACAACACCATTGTTCAGTCCACTTGATGCTCTTTCTTTCCAAGAAGGATCGTCGGACCATTTAATTTCAGTGTCAATAATTGTTCCGGGTGATTTAATAGCAGTTCCTGAATCTAAAGCAGTTCGTAGCAGTAGTTTTTGGAATTCTTCATCATGTGGTTTACCTGCCGTGTAGCCCAATGGCATGTCAACGTACGCGGCTCGTGGAGGATTCGCTGCTTTTGTAATGCTGTGAGCCGCGGTAAGGACTAACGTTGATATTCCTGTTGCTTCTAATGCTCGTGCTACCAAACCCACGGTCTGGTGACATACCGGTCAAACGGGGACAAGTAAGGCAAGGTCTATTTCTGTTTCCATTGCTTCTATCTCATTGATGAGGGCAGGAATAAGTTCTTCTTCCGTTCGTCTAATGGAATAGATACCTCCCATGAATGCAATGGACTGGGGTGTTAAAGATTTTATGAATCCCTCTTCTACGAGTTCGTTGAGTCGATCTAAGGGAAAAACAATGTTTGGGTCTGAACGTGCTGGTTCTAGGTCATATGCGAAGTGTGTAACTCTTACGTCGGTAGCTGGTTGATGGCTTGGGATGAGTCGCAGTCCGGTGTCATCTTTCCAATGGAAAGCTACTTGACCTTTTTTGTAGGCGCCGCCGGATCCGAGAAGTAAAATTTTTGACTCTGACAACGGTTTGGTAAGTGGGGTCCAAGGAGGAGTTTCTGGTCTTTCTGCCCATTGGTAGGGCTCATATCCAAGTGCTGAGTATTGTTCTCTTGTGCGATCTATGTAGTCAACTGGCTCTGAAGATGAACTCATGTTTATATCGTCTCATGTTCTCACGCATTAAGTAAACATCACCGTATATAAGAGTAAGTACTTTGAGAGTAACTACTCCTATAATGATGTTATGTCAGAAACCGAAATTTCTTACAGAGTGGACGATTTAGCTAACGAAGCAGGCTTAAGCGTTGACACAATTCGTTATTACCAAAAACTCGGCATACTCAATCCTCCCGAAAGAACAGGCCGTCACAGTGAATACTCCCCGGACCATCTTGAGCGCCTAATTGAAATTAGGCGCCTTGCAGATGCTGGCTTAACCCTGTCTCAAATATCTGAAATCTCCGAAGGCCAGGTAACAGAACTCCAGCCTCTAATAAATGCTGTTCCGGCACTTAGTCGAATGGATGTTGCCCAACGAGCAGGCGTCCCTGAGAGCCTCGTCACTTTGCTCTGCGACAACGGATTACTGCAACCAGTGCTCGTGAAAGGTTCACCCCGATTCAACGAAAGCGCAGTTGCCATGGTTAAAGCTGGTCTTGCTATAAGTAACGCTGGCGTTCCGCTTGAAAAGTTAGTTGCTTTGGCTTCAGAGCATGGAAAAAACATTAATGAAATAACCGATGAGGCGATTGCTTTATTTGATGACCACATTCGAGAATCAAAAGAAGCGGAGGACGACCTTGTTGAAGTTGTTCATACTCTCCTGCCCGCTGTTACAAGACTTGTGGCACAGCACTTCTACCGGACACTAGTTAATCGTGCTCTGCAGAAAGCTGACGATGGCGAACATCACTCACTTGCAGAGACTCTACGTCCTTTGATTGCTGAAGATTTGGTGGTTACCTGTCAATGGCACTAGTAAACGAACAGTTGGAAGATTTTTTCTTAAATGCTTCAGTAGTTGAAATAAAAGACGAGTCTGCCTGCGATCCCCTATCTTGGTTTCAATCTTCGCAGACCTTTGATTCACGCTGGTTCTGGGAGAATCCAAATGAAGACTCGTCATGGGTCGGAATAGGAAACGCGTACACACATCGTGTTCATGGACCTAATCGTTTCGTTGACGCTGCTGATTTTGCAAAGAAACTATTCAACGATCTGTCGGTAGATGGCCCCGCAGAGGCGCCGCTACCTCGAGTTGCTGCTGGATTTTCTTTTGAAAACGAAGGCCCGGAAGGAGACTGGAGTTCTCTTGGTGCTGGCCAAATTATTCTTCCCGCCATTCAGGTCGTTCGTAAAAACGGAAAAAGTTGGTTAACAGTCATAAATGATTTTCCAACAGTATTTCCGGAAAGCAACCCGCCTTTTCCGTTAATGCCTGCAGAAGTTGATCCATCTTTATGGTCTTCGAAGCCTGAACGGGATCATTACCGACGTCTCGTCAAGAAGGCTCTCGACAACATTCATGCCGGCAAGATCACAAAAGCGGTTCCTTGTAGGTCAATCAATACTCCTTTGAAGCCAGACCTTCCTACGCTTCTTTCAACTCTTCGAAATCTCTACCCTGCTTGCGTCACCTTTGGTGTGACAACTGAAAACATTTCTTTTGTAGGCGCCACACCAGAGCGTCTTGTCGCCATAGATGAAGGGAACCTTTATACCGCCGCGCTTGCTGGTTCAGCTCCTCGTCATGCTGAACCTGCCACCGACGCTGTCCTTGGACAAGGACTAATGACAAGCCCAAAGGAACGGTCTGAACACGATGTCGTAGTCGAAGCTATTGATTCAGCGCTTAACACCCTTGGTATTGATACGCAACACCCTGTCAGCCCTGAATTGCTGCGCCTTCATGGAATTCAACACTTATTCACACCTATTTCAGCAAAAATGGTAGATGACGTTCATCTTTTAGAGGTGATCGACGCTCTGCACCCAACTCCTGCAGTTTCCGGGCACCCTTCTGATCCATCTTCTCTCCTGCGTTCTAAATACGAAGAATTAGACCGCGGCTGGTTTGCTAGCCCAATCGGATGGTTTGACTCAGACGGCAATGGAGAATTCAGAGTGGCGTTACGTTCCGCTCTCGTGACTAATAAAGGCACTACCTTCTATGCAGGAGCAGGAGTCGTTGAAGGATCTGACCCTGACCGAGAATTGCAGGAAACTGACGTGAAATTACGTGCTTTGCTTGGCCCGGTCTTAGCTTCAACAAAGGAGGGTGCATGATTCTCTCTGACCAAGAAGGAATGTACGAATCCTTGCAGGGCTTCTTTGCTCAGTTGCAAGCCTCTGGTGTTGAGCACGTTGCGGTTTCTCCTGGTTCTCGATCCACTCCTCTAACTGTGACCGCAGACCAGACTGAGGGATTAGAAATCTCAATACACCTTGATGAGAGGTCGGGCGGATTCTTTGCTTTAGGACTCGCTAAAGCCACTAAAAAACCTGTCGCACTTATTTGCACGTCAGGAACTGCTGCGGCAAATTACCTACCTGCAGTTATTGAAGCCTTTCATAGCGGCACACCTTTAATAGTTTTGACTGCTGACCGTCCACCCGAGCTTCAAAATAGAGGCGCTCCACAAACAATTGACCAAGTGAATCTTTACGGAACCCATGTTCGCTGGTTTCAACAAGCCCAGGTCGTAGACACAGAATCACTAGCAGCTTCCCTGGACTTAGCCCGCTCAGCAGTAGAGATATCAACTGGAATAGAATCCGGTCCTGTTCATATCAATTGGCCCCTAAGAGAGCCTTTAGAACCACCAGAGATAGATACTGAGACAATTTTTCCTCTCCAACACCAGAAAGTTGAATCAGAAATTTTCAACTTTGAACTTCCAGACGTAGAGCGTGGCCTTTTTGTCGCTGGTCCAATGGACTTAAAGCCTGAAGATGTTATGGCCATAGCTAATCTTTCTAAAAGTTTAGGGTGGCCGCTGATCGCAGATCCTGCTTCTGGACTAAGACGTGGACCGCATATAGAGAACTCTCACATTATTGCAACAGGGGAACTTCTATTTGGTTCCTCTTGGGCAGATCAACAAGTTCCAGACCTTGTAATTCAACTTGGGGGTCTTCCTACCTCTAAGTCGTATCGACTGTGGCTGGAGAGAAACCTTCCTAAACATGTCTTCAGCGTTGACCATGTTGGTCGCCATCCTGATCCTGTAGGAGCCGTCACCCATCGAATTAACGCTCATCCCGGCGAATGGGCTCGAATCGTGTCTCGGACACCACAATTTTCAAATGAATGGGCAGAAGGCTGGGAGAATGCTGACTTAATAGCTCAAACCTCTCTCAAGGAAATAGCCGCTGATTCTGATTTTTGCGATCATTCCATAGTTGAGGCGCTCTCTCAGCAACTACCCACAAACACCTCGTTAGTTGTCGGAAACTCCATGGCGATCAGAGACCTTGATGCTTTCTTTCCAGTGCATTCAAAACCTTTAAGCATTTACGCCAACCGGGGAGCCAATGGAATAGACGGCCAGGTCTCAACTGCTGTTGGGGTGGCACACGCAACAAACTCCCCCACTGTTTTATTTATCGGAGATCTCACACTCCTTCATGACCTAAGTGGGTTAATGACTGCACGTCGACTTGATCAAAATCTCACAGTTGTAGTAGCAGATAACAATGGTGGAGGGATTTTTTCCTTTCTTCCCATTTCCGCATCTTCAGAAGTTGATTACAACCGTCTATTCCACACCCCTCATGATCTAAATATCTCTGATTTAGCACCTTTAATCGGAGCAAACCTTCATGAAGTAGCCAATAAGGATGATTTAGTTCACGCCCTAAATACTTCGGTGGGATACAGAGGAATTCATTTAATTCATGCACGAGTTGATGCAGAAACAAATGTAGAAATTCATCGATCACTCATACAAGAAGTGCACGCATCTTTAGCGAAATGAAGAATCAACTTTCTTTCCAAAAGGTAGGAGAAGGCAACCCCTTAATTCTCTTACACGGGTTCACAGGTGATGCATCCACGATGATGCCTTTGGGATTGAGTCTGTCTGAAAAGAACACGATTTATTCAATTGACCTACCTGGACACGGAGAAACTGGGGTACTTGAGGACACCTCTCTCTATGGCTTTGAAGAAACAATTGACCTTTTAAGAGCCTTTGTGATTGATGCAGGGCTAAACCAAATAGATCTGCTTGGTTATTCAATGGGTGGAAGAATCGCATTGGGTTTCACCATTCGGTATCCGGAATTAGTGAGAAAGCTCGTATTGATAAGTTCCTCTGCTGGCCTAACGACTAAGAATGAACGAGAAGTCCGGCGACGAGCAGACAGCGATCTTGCACATCAAATACTTGAAGAAGGAATAGAAGTCTTTGTTGATAATTGGATGCAACAACCCCTCTTTGCATCTCAACAAAGACTTGACCCATCCATTATTGAAAAACAGCGACAGCAGCGTCTCAAAAATTCCCCCGAAGGTTTAGTAGCCAGTCTTCAGGGTGTGGGAACTGGATCTCAACCATCATTATGGAATCATTTAGAGTCAATAACTGCTGAAACTTTATTAGTCGTCGGAGCAGATGATTCAAAGTTTCGACGGCTTGCCATGAAAATGGCTTCAGGAATTCAAAAAAGCGTTATATCAGTTATTGATGATGCCGGTCATGCAACTCATCTTGAAAACCTTTCAGAAACCACAGAAGTCGTCCGTTCGTTCTTAGGTATTTCAGAATGACTTCTATTGTTGATGCCCAAGTAACTAGACATCTGTTGTCTTACAAAACACCAATCACCACCGCTAAAGGAACCTTTACGGAGCGGCCTACCATCATTCTTTCTATACGAGATGAAGATGGACGAATAGGGTTCGGGGAAGCCTGCCCGATGACCGGTTTCACACGAGAAACAGTTGATGAAGCTGAAAGCGCTATTTTGAATTGGCTGAACGATGACGATCAAGACTCTCCCCCATCTACGCCTACTGCAAGAGCCGCTATAGAAGGCGCTCTTTTTGATTTACGAGCAAAACAAGAAAACGTTTCTCTTTCCCAACACTTGAATCCTGAAAGTTCATTGAAAATACCAGTTTCGGTTCTTGTGAATGGTGAAACGCCCGAAGAACTTGTTTCAAATGCAGAAAGAATTGTAAGTGATGGATTCACTTCAATAAAAATAAAAATCGGTACGCAATCAGCAGATCATGATGTTTCACTAGTAAAGGCGGTACGGAAGGCGATTGGTTTCGATGTTTCTGTTCGGCTAGACGCTAATGGTGCTTGGACTCCAGAAGAAGCGATCGTCAATCTTGGGCGGATGTCTGATCTTTCAATTGAATTTGTTGAAGAGCCGACTTCCGGGATAGACAATCTTAAAAAAGTTAAATCCGCTTGTGATATTCCCATAGCAGCCGATGAAACTGCTAGCGGTCTCCAAGCAATAGCGGCTCTTATCGACAAACAATCTGTGGACTGCATCATTCTGAAACCATCAGCTATTGGTGGAATCGTTCCTTCTTCTGAAGTAGTTCACGCAGCACGCGAATCAGGACTTGACGTTGTTGTCACTTCCATACTTGAAAGCTCCATTGGGATAAACATTGCCGCTCACTTCTCTTCCGCTTTTCAAGTAACTAGTCCGGCTCCAGGATTAGCAACTTCCTATTTGCTAGTCAACGATCTGGCTTCTCCACTGACTCTCAAAGACGGACACATTCACTTAGATTGAATGCTTTTATTTATCCGATCTTGAGCGCATTGACTTACGATTTGTCTCTTCGCCAAAAACAGCCTCTGACTGTCTAGCCGCAGAAGCATAAATGCCTTTAGACATCAACGAGCGTTCCTCTGCTCTTCTGCTCCAATAAATCTCTGCTCTAACTCGATGAGCCCCTTCATGAATAGGTTCCGCTGTCACAGCAAGTTCTATTAAATGGCATGCCAAGCGGAGGTCTCCTGCTTCTGTTACTTCTAAAGCACGATCAATCAGGGCCTCTACCGAACCAGCGAGTTGAACCATTTCTTTAGCTACTCGTTGTTCAGGAGCAGGTTTGAGATTAGCTGCATTTCCATCCCACCAACCACCGAATTGGCGATAGACATTCCTTACCACAAACTCTGGTTCGTCATATTGCGGAGCTAACCAAGGTCGTTCTTGTAAATGGTCAGGAAGTTTCACTTCGTGAATAATTTGATCAAGCGTGGCTCCCTCATTCATTAATTCCAAAGTGGAATCAGCTAGATGCTCTAAAGATTCTGCGATATCTCCAAGCACCTGCTCAACTCGTTTTCTCCCAACAATTGGCAAGCCATGAGCCGGATAAATTTTTTCAGCCCCAACTGCCAGCATTTCTCTCATCGCAGCAGCCCATTCAATTGGATACCGCTGCACTTTTTGTGGATTGCCTGCATTTGGGAACACCCAGGCTACGAAATCTCCAGCAAAAACTGCTTTGTTTTTCGGATCCCAAACCCACGTATGGTCGTCTGTTTCTCCGCGGGCATGCCGGAGTTCAAAATTCCAGTTTCCGACCTTCATGGGTAACTGATCTCTGTAAGTCTGGTCAGGTTCAGCTACGTCTTTCGGAACAAAGCTTTCTACAGTATTTCCGAGACCAAAGTTTGCTAGTGGCCTGATTCCGCCAAACTGTCTTTTATTTATGAACGAATTCCAGCCATTAGTCATTCGGTAACGTTCAAATCTTGGTATCACACCTTCATGGGCTACCACCTTCGGCGGAGACACTCCCTTGTCTTGAACATCAGCAAAAAAAGCTCCGCTTCCTCCAACATGGTCGATATGGCCATGAGTGTAAACAAGGGTGTGGACCGGATCTTGAGACCATGTGCGCATAGATTCCACTACCGCTTTACCTGTCTGTGGACCACTTGCATCAATACAGACAAGACCCTCTTCAGTTTTTTGAATCCAACAGTGAGAGAATGATTCAACTATCGCTAAACCATCATCTATTTCTGTTAATTCCTGCGTGAAACGATTTAAGGGTTGGTTGACTATTCCAGAATCGATGACCTGACTTGATAACTCAACCGGGTGCAAATTATCGCTATTCATTATTTTCTTTCTCTAGATGTGAGCAAATGATTTCTGTCGCCCGTGGAATGTCTTCAAAAAGAAAAAAATGTGAGCCATCAATTCTTTCTGCCTCTACGCCGAGTATCGCTGCTTGTTTTTCAAACCAGATCGGATCTAGGTCACTTTCAGAGCCATACAAAACAGAACTTGGAGCTTTGACGAGCGGCAATTTGTTGAAACTGTCTATTGGGCCGTGTCTATTCGAGTCAAAGATCACTGCTTCGGTCTCAGGATTGCAAGCAAGTTCAATTTGTCCATCCGCTCTGTCATTAAACCCCCAATGGGCATAGGCCTCTAAAGCCTCGGCGGCAAGAGTGTTTAAAGGAGGCCTTGATCCATATGACTCAACTACTGTTTGTCGATCCGGCCAAACAACTCGACGTTTGCGCGCACCAACCGCTAAAGGATGAGGCCCTCTTGGTTCGGGGTTCCCCGCCTCAGTTTTTGGCTGATTGAATGAATCTCCTGGCATAGCGATTGCTTCAATGAGTATGAGTGCCTTCACTCGTTCTGGTGCTGAAGCTGCTATCTCAATTGATACACCGCCTCCTAAAGAAACACCTAATAAATTGAAGTCTTGTATGCCGAGATGGTCCGCCACTGCTAACACATCTGCGGCCATGTCATCGTTCCCTAACCTGCTCTCATCTACGACTGTTTCGCTGGCACCATGACCGCGTAAATCAACGGCTACGACTCTGAACAGAGATTGAAGTTGTTCAGCTAAAGGCGCATACACGCCAGCACAGAATCCGTTGGGATGAAGTAAAAACAGGCATTCTCCATCTCCTCCCCAATCGAGCCACGCAATTTCGAGCCCATCATGTGTGAAAATTTCCTGTTGAGGAAAAGTAGCAGTCATCAAAATCCTTTTATGAGATAGTCCATTCTGCTGCCTGAAAAACTCTTTGCCTAATTAGCAAGATATTAAGCAAATTTGTTAGCTATATCTTCTTCTGTCCAGAACCCTGGAACTGGTCTTTCAGGAGAGACTTTCGCGTAATGAGTCAGGCGCTCAACTGCATCATCATCAAACATTTCTATGGCATCAAAGAACCCTGCACCCCCTACCGCTCTTAGCGCTCGGTCGCCTTCGCTTCCTGAGCGCGGCAAATGTGAGGTCAAAATAAGCAACCGTGGTTTATCTGAAGCATCTGAAGCAAGAACGTGAGCTCTTCCTAAAGTTTTCCATAACGTATCGGCTCTTCGCATACCAGGTCGAGCGGTGGTGAAGGCGCCAGAGACTTCAACGTACCACGGAACACCTTCAGCTTGGTCTGTGACTAAGAACGGGAAACTTACTCCGAGTTTTCCACACACTGCTTTTTCTTTAACTATTTCAAATCCAGATTCTTCAAGAATGTTCGCTGCTATATCTGTTGCTTTCTTGCCTATCTCATTCGCACGATCAAGAACATGTTCAGCTGTCTCTAACGCTGTTTCGTTTGTAAAAAACTGAACTTGGCTTCCTGATTCAGCTAAATCTCTTCGTCTCCAAGCTGCCTGTTTGCCTTCTGCCAGTCTTTCTCGCTCTTCTTCTACGCGTTCCGATGCTAAATCGACATATTCATCTTCTAAGTCGTAACCAACTGGACGCCTTCCCGCTCTTACTGCAGCAACCAGAGTTGTTCCAGATCCCATAAAGGGATCTAAGACTAAGTCGTCCCGATAGGTGTAAAGGTCAATCAGTCTTCTTGGAAGTTCAACTGGGAATGGGGCCGGATGGCCGACTCGCTTCGCTGACTCTGCATCTATGCGCCATACGTCAAGAGTTGCTTCCATGAATTCATCTGTTGTGATCGTGCTTTCGTGTGGTAATCCTTTACCTGCTCGGGCGCTACTGGGTTGAGCTCGGTCAAAACGGCCTTTGCTAGCAATAATTACTCTTTCAGTCATGTCTCTTAAAACAGGATTGGCGGCTTTTCGAAACGATCCCCACGCTACAGAACCGGTCGCCCCTTCGGCTTTCTGCCAAATCACTTCCCCTCTCAAAAGAAGGCCAAGGTCGTCTTGTAAAATTCGTATGACATCTGAAGAGAGGCTGCGATACGGTTTGCGACCCAGATTCGCAACGTTGACTGCGATTCGTCCGCCAGGTTCTAGAACGCGTAAACATTCGGAAAACACGTCCCGCAACATTGAAAGATATTCAAGATAAGAGGATGGAATATGGCTTTCCTGAGAATCGTCATTGATCGCCAGTTCATACTCTTTGCCCACAAAATACGGCGGAGATGTGACTACTAACGCAACCGAGTTATCCGGAAGATGATGCATGTTGCGGGCGTCGCCCTGTAGACAACCGTTTCCAAAATCCGTAACGCTATTTACTGTGTCGTCTTCTGATAAAACCGGTGGGCTGAACCGCTCATAGAAAGCTGAAGCATCATGGCTTTCGCGTCGCCCCACTCCAAAAGAAGTAGTTGAAGTACCCCTTTGAGGCTCGTGGTTGCTTTTTTCCATCTTAAGTAGGGTACGCGCCCCGCGCGCGCGGGCCAATCAGAGATGCGTTTTTCTTATAAAAGTGCTTAATACTCGGGCTTATTTGAGGTAAAAATTTTACAGATCAGCGAATAAATCCTCTAATTGTTGTCTTGAATGCTCGCCGGTAGTGGCCCAATCATAAATTGAGCCTCCTATAGAATCTGTGTCGATTAAGGAATCAACGAATGCCTGCAGGTCATCAATGCTTGCCAAAGGTTCACCGGGATCAGGGAGATTTGTTCCATCGTCTAGACCTATGCCTCCTATGCCATGGACCTTGGCTTCAGGGTCGCCAAGAAAAGTACGTAACAGTCGGATGCTTTCACCGCTGTAGTAATAAGGATCTGCATGTTCTTCTGTGCGAAAAGACCAATAGCTCATTGGAAGCCAAACATCATAAATTGGCGCTATTTCCTTCCAAGGAAAATCCGGCCAAAAGTCGGGATTTATCTCCTCGGTAAGTACTGGCGGCATGACAATAGCTCCTAACGGATCGTCTCCAACGAGTTCCCTTAATTTACTACTGAGGGTGACGAGTCTTTGAGAGCGCTCGATTCCTTCCAAGCCGTCATTATTCCATTCAATATCTACCGCTATTCCATCAAAGCTATGTCCCAGTACTTCAAACTCTGAGAGAGCAAACAAACGCTCAATGTCTTCTGTGCCTGAGTTCCATTTAGGTAGATACCAAGCCACTACTTCTATTCCTTCTCGGTGGGCGGTTAAAAGAAATTCTGTCAATATCCAAGGGTCGGTTATCGGCCAGTGAGCTCGGCTATCGCTTCTCGCTGCTTGCATATATAACGTACGAATCCCGCTATTTGCCATGTCGGCAACATCTGCAGGACTAACGGTTGGGTTGTTCACATACGTTGGGTCCATGTCGTAAGAGTCGATCCATGTTCCAAGACCCCAGTAAGAGGTGATAGACCGATCAGATTGTCTACTGATTTCTATGTTCGGCTCAATGACCGTTACTGGATCAGCGGAGATTCTCGGTATCAATGTTTCTTCTGGTCCCGCAGTAAAGAAAGCCAGTGATCCGATGCCAAGAAATAACATAAGGAAAATCAGAGCAGAAGAAACAACTTTATTTCTCATATTTCAAGAGTACTGCTATTGAAGTAACTCCTGTATTCACGGAGGCACCACCAAATATTGCTCTACGGCTACTAGCGTCAATTGCTGTGTCTGATAATGATGAGATCAAAGACCCGATAAGTCCAGGTCCGAAATCTATTAGCCGTCGTCGTCTAATGATTGCTCTTGGATTTGGGGCCGTAAATCTAGGAATGCTTCGTAAACTTCCTCAAATTTTCAAACCAACTCCAACAATTCAGACACCTTCATCTACTCTCGCCTCACCTGCCACCACTACTGTTACTTCTGCTCCTAGTGCTACCACTTCCTCATCATTGGCTTTAGAACTTCCTCCAGTTTTTGACACTGATTTGGTGGTTGATCCTGAGGGACACACATTTGACCTCGTCATATCTGGTGGCCGAGTTATTGACCCAGAAAGCGGGTTTGATGCTCAAGCCGAAATCGGTGTGGATGGAGATTTGATAACACATATCGGTTTCGAAAATTTGACCGGGAGAAACACTATTGCTGCTACGGGTTTAGTTGTCTCTCCTGGATTTATAGACCTGCTTTCTTATCCAACTAATGGTTACGGCGAGTGGTACAAGGTAGCTGATGGAGTCACCTCAAATCTTTGCCTCCATGGAATTGACTACCCCATGGAAAGTTTTCTTTCTCGAGGGGAATCAGTTGACCCTCCAATTAACTATGGAGGGGCTAGCGACCAATCCGCTCACCGCGGAACTCTTGGGGCAGGGATTGAATACCTTTCCAGAGTGCCTGGAGTCTCTATTGAAGATTTAACCGATCTGGCCGACTCAGATCTTCGGTTAGGGGCACTTGGCATTCATCAACAACCGGAATACACCATTGGGGTCACCGAAGAAGAAATGGTTGCTCATGGTGTAGTCGCCGCAGAATATGGTGTTCCATTGTGCCTTCACCTCCGCAGCGGAGACACAGAGAATCTTTCCAACCAAGAACAGGCTGTAGCAGAGGCGCTTTCTGTCGCTGAGGAAACAGGTTGTCGTATACATATTGAACATCTGAATTCCACTGGTGGTACTAGCCGCATGTCAGAAGCTATTGAACAGATCGAAAGTGCTCGTTCTCGTGGATTGTCTATCACGGCCTGCGCCTACCCTTACTCTTACTGGGCTACTTATGCAGGAACATCACGATTCAATAATTTCGAGGAGAAATTTGGGATCACTTATAACGATTTGCAAGTGGTGGGGACTTCAAAAAGGGTAACGGAGTCTGAATGGCCTTCGATTCGTTCCGCTAATTTACTCACTGCTGCGTTTGCGATGTCGGAAGAAGATATAACTACTGCTCTGAAAGCTCCTTGGATGATGATCGGTTCTGACGCGATACTTCAAACAAGTCACAATAATCACCCTCGGTGCGCTGGAAGTTTCAGCCGTATTCTCGGTCGGTACGTTCGAGAAGAAAAGATTCTTTCTCTTGTTGATGCTTTGTCTCGGATGACAGCACTTCCTAGCCAACTGTTAGGAGAATGTAGTTTTGATATGGCGAGACGTGGACGTCTACAGGGTGGAGCGGTTGCGGACATAACTATTTTTGATGAGGGAACCATTCTTGATAATGCGAGCATCGAAAATCCTGCGCAAGAATCAACTGGTGTTTCTTATGTAGTTGTCGGTGGTCAAATAGTTAGAGCAAATGGAACCAATAACCGTGACATTCGTCCAGGTATTCCTCTCCTGAGAGATCTGACATGACTTCAAGTTCAAAAATTCCGGACAACGAGCGCAGAGTTGTTTGGCGCCTCTCTCAACTTCTTGTTCTTGGAGCATTTTTTGTTTTAGTTTCCTCTTTTTGGAACAGTCAAAAATCGGAACAAACCGCGCAAGTCAATCCGCCTGTGACATCTGAAAACTCAACAACGACTGCGGCCTCAGATGAAGCGAACGGACCAGACGATGTTCGTTCCTTTACCTTTACTGCAAGCGGTGAGATCCTTGTTCATGAATTCGTAGCGGATGCGGCTCGATCTTCTGATGGCAATTCTTGGGATTTCAATTACATGTTTGAATCAGTTGAACAAGTGCTTGTCCGCTCCGACCTTTCAATCTGCCACTTAGAGACACCACTCTCTGAAAACAACTCTTCGCTTTCTTATTACCCCAATTTTGAAGTTCCCTATGAGCTAGCAGATGCTATTTCTTCATCAGGATATGACGGATGTTCAGTTGCTTCTAACCACAGTCTTGATACTGGAATAGATGGCATAAGTAGCACTTTGGGTCATTTGCAAGATGCTGGAATTCAAACAGCAGGCATGGCGGTCGAAGATGGTGGACCAGAAGCAAGCCTCTTTGAAGTCAATGGGATTACAGTTGCTCATTTTTCTGTAACCGACACATTAAATGGATCGTCGCTTCCTACTAACCCGTCCTGGCTCGTTTCTGATCTTGACATTGGCCGAATTATTTTAGATGCGCAAAATATTCGTTCAAGCGGAGCAGAATTTGTAATTGTAAGTGTCCATTGGGGGGAAGAATACATTTCAGATCTCAGTAATCATCAGCAGGAAACGGTGGAAGCGCTCTTAGATTCTGAACATATTGATCTGATAGTTGGGCACGGAACTCATGTGCCCCAATCCGTGATTTTTCACAATCAAAAATATGCTGTTGCCGGGTTAGGCAACTTTCTCTCAAACCAGCCAGGAGATGAACGTCGGAGGTGTAGCGAATGCCCTCCTGCAACTCAAGATGGGATGATTCTTTGGCTAAAGATGGAAGAAAATGAAGAAGGAAAGATTGTTGTTGTTCAAGCGTCTTACTATCCAACCTGGGTTGATCGAACCAATTATGAAATCATTCTCTTAGGTTTTCACGAATCTTCAGATAATAACTCTGAGATGCTTTTAGCCTCAGCGGAACGTACAGCAAACATAGTGGAGCCTCTTCTGACAAGAGCCACTTCTTTACCGAGTGATTGAGAGATAGTCTTTAAGTATTAGCTATAGCGTTTGCTTAATTTTTTTTTAATTTCGCCTAAGGAGAACCTTCGTGAATAATTCATCTCGTGTGCACAATTTCAGTGCTGGACCCTGTACTTTGCCTCTTCCCGTACTCGAATCAGTAGAAGATGAAATGCTGAATTTCGGTGATAGCGGAATGTCGATCATAGAGTCGAGTCATCGAGCCCCTGAATACGATTCAATTCACATGTCTGCTTTAGCAGATTTCCGTTCGTTAGCTGGAGTTCCAGATGGCTTCGCGATTCTATTTTTACAAGGAGGAGCGTCTCTTCAGTTCACTCAAGTTCCTATGAACCTTCTTAACCAAAATGAGAAAGCGGGTTATCTAAACACTGGAACCTGGGGAGGTAAAGCTCTTTCAGATGCTAAATCTTTCTGTTCAGCGTATGAAGCCTGGACAGGAGCAAGTGAAAACTTTTCGCGAATGCCTCAAGTCGATGAAATAGAACTTGAAGAAGGTTCTCGCTTTTTGCACATCACAACTAACGAAACGATTGGCGGCATTCAGCTACCTGACTATCCAAAAGTTGAAATTCCAATGGTTGCAGACATGAGTTCAGATTTTCTGTCTCGTCCGATCGACTGGGAATGCTTCGATCTTGTATACGGCGGAGCTCAAAAAAATCTTGGACCATCTGGATTGGCGATTGTCATCGTACGAGAAGAAATTTTTGAAAGAGAAAGTCAAGTAGCGGGTGGCTATTTGAATTACCAGACTCATGCCAAAGCTGATTCAATGGCTAACACTCCTCCGATGTTTCCGATTTATGTCATGGGGAAAGTTCTTAAATGGATGATTGATGCGGGTGGTTTACCAGAATTTGAAAGAAGGTCTCAGGAGAGAGCTTCCTTGCTGTACAACGCCATAGATAATAGTGATGGATGGTACGAATGCCCAGTTGATAAAGGCAGTCGTTCTTTGATGAATATAGTTTTTCGCTTGCCAAATGAAGATCTTGAGAAAAAGTTCGTTACTGAAGCGGCTGACTTTGATCTAGTCAATCTAAAAGGCCATAGAAGCGTTGGAGGGGTGCGGGCTAGTGTCTATAACGCTCTTCCTTTAGAAAGTGTTGAATCGCTAGTAGATTTCATGACTCAATTTAAAGAATCCAACCAATAGTTTTTTTAACTAGAGCAAGATTCAAAAAGCGAATAGTTTGTGCTCTGATAAATAAGACAAAACTGGTTGTTGACTACTTCTTCAGATGCAGAACTGCCCGAGTTGACTGAAGAATTTGGTTCGTTCCAGCCATCAAACCGGCTAGTAAGAATAACCCAATCAGTACCCTCAATATCCTCTGCTAACCGTCCACCCTCTCGATTAGCAAGACCTGGGTTCATCTCAAGGTGGTAGCTTCCTGGAACGTATTGAGGGAGAAGATGGTATAGCCAAGTTTCTGAATAGTTTGTTCTTGTTAAATCTCTGGGTCCAATAAATACAGATTCTCCGCTTTGAGCCACTGAATCTAATTCTCTGAATAGGTTTTGAACTTCTTGACGGTACAGATTGTCTTCAACAGGGATGTTTCTCCCTTCATGTTCCAAGGTGAGTTGTTCGTCGGAAGAAAATACCTGCCAGTAAACATCGGCTGAAACTCGACCAATATGGTATGGAGCGACTATCACCAGAAGCACGAAAAGGGCTATCGAAACTACTGACCCTGATACCCGATTTTTTAAATGATTAGCAACAGTAACCAATAGTGAAGTGAAAATTATTACGCCGACGAATCTAATATGATTTGGACTTGGTCGTTGCAACAGCTGAGGTGTTGAAGCCACTGCAAAAAGTGAGAATGCGATCAAAGCTGTTCTTTTGGAACGCCATGCCAATACCAATGAGATCACTGCCGCAATCAAAAGTATCCAGAAAAGTAGCGACAGTTGCGAGGCATGTCCGAGTCCGAATCCTGGATTCGCACTCGTTGCCAAATCATCTAAGCGAGCAAAAAAATCAGACGAGTCGTTCCAGTTTGGAGGCACCGGTAAAGTACGGCCCGATCTAAGTCGAATAACAGGATCTATAAACATTCCTTCTATAACTGTCCAAGGTCCAGCTGTTACTACATGCACCAAGTAGGGCGATACTCCAAGGGCTAATCCTTTTATTGCAGCCACACGATGCTCTTTATTTGATTGCCATGCAAGCCATCCAAGACCGACAACAATAACTAGAATCAAGTCTGCTCGATACAACAAGGCCATACCTGCGAGAAGTCCAGAGATAAACCATTGGCGTTTAGTCGCAGTTTCACTTATTGCAACAGATAAAGCTGCTACCGCAAACGAAATAGCAGCAATCCAAGAGTATGCGATAAGCCCGAACGGGAGTATGAGAATCCAGCCAAGCAATGCAGATCCAAATGCCACGGCGGGGCTCACCGATTTGCCGATTCGGTATAAAGCCCAAAGCAACAAAATTCGATAAAGAAGACCGACAAGGCGTTCTACGGTTATAGAGACGCCAAACACTGCGAAAGCCCCCGCTAATGTCCATAGATCTCCAGGCCCATAAAGATGTTCAAAATCTGCGTTGGGAATCTGACCTTTTAAGACAAGTTCTCCCCCGATCAGCAGGCTTCCTTCTTCCATGGTGGCTCCATTTGAACCAAACATGATGAGTAACGGCAGCGCCACAACGAGTGCAAGTAGAACTGCTGGCAGGAAACGCACCAGAGTTGGACCCGTTACTTTGTTCATTATCAAAGCATACGAGTATCTAGGGAGAGCAATGAGAACCTTTCATACAAAGAAGGGGAAGAGTTTCAGCTTTCAACAATGGTTACTGTTCCTGCTTGTCCGTCTACTTCTACCAGAGCGCCGTCTGGTATCAAGTGAGTTGCATCAGTGACGCTCACTACGCAAGGTAGACCAAGTTCTCGTGAAACAATTACGGCGTGACTCATCTGTCCACCAACGTTGACAATAACTGCTTCGACGGGAACGAAAAGCGGAGTCCAGCTTGGGTCTGTGTGTGGGGCGATTAGTACATCCCCGGGTCCTATATCTCCGGGCTCTGATGGGTCAAGGACGACTCGTGCGATGCCTTTAGCTTTCCCAGCGCATCCAGGAATACCTTCAAGGGTTTCTCCTGATTTAAGGGCTGTTCTTGCTATTTCTGTTCTTTTCTCCCAAGTTTCAATTGGTGGCAACTCTCCAGAGAAGCAGAAAGGAGGAACACGTTCTGAAAGTGCTTCACGAGTTGACTTTCTCTCTGAAATAATTTTTGTCATGGTTTCGGGGTTTTGTAGAAATTTATCCATTTCCTCTAAACGGATAAACCAAAGATCATCTACTTCTCCGCCGCTTCGTTGGCTAACCCTCTGACCTAACTCTCGTAAAGCAAGTCGGCATTGATGAATCATGTCGATGAGCACTGTCTTTGATTTCTCTCTTGCTTGGCTGTAACTAACCGCACATGCATAAAATCGATCGAAGCGGCTATGTAAAATCCTACTTAAGTTACTTTTTGCGGATTTAACAGCCTCTTCCCTTTCTTTGACTAAACGCTCTGTGCGCAGTTTTGGTGCTCTACTGTCATCTGCCTGACGCATCCGATCAATGATGGTTAAGGGCATATGCGGGTTTGTCCCCCATACCTCACAAGCTATTTCCCACTCATTAGGTCCTCTACTTCCAAACTTTTTTAAGAACTCTGTAAATTCCTCATTGAAATCTTTAGCTTCTGGTTCTGCGTTTAGCCGGTTTTCTAACCCACTCAATCCTTCATCGAAGCAGGAAGAGAGAGAGGGAGAGTTTCGAACAAGGCGACTGAGGTCCCAAAGAGCGAAAGATGGAGCGGCGGACTCTACGTCCCCTATCCCTCCGAGCATTGGCAGCGCTAGCGATTCATCGCCCAATTTATTTTTACACAGAGACTTTAAAAGACCTAGCCCTATCCCTGCGCCTCCTGTTATCAGTAGGTGATCTCGAAAAAGACGGATTTGAAGAGGAACTGAATCCAAAAAAACACTAAGTAGTTCTTCTTCTGAAGCAGTAGCAAAGTCAGGGAGTTCTTTATGCCATTGAAGAGCGTCTTCTTGGCCTTTTTCAAGTTCGGAAAGTTTTTTGCCAAATAAAACGGAAAGCGCATATAAAACCATTTTTATGCTGCACCACAGGTTTCGATCTCCTTTTTGAATTTCGTGCGGAGGAGCAAGATCTTCTGATCCGAGATAAGTCGCATCTGTTTCTTCTACGGTTGTTCCCACAGTTCTGACGGCAATCACTCGAGATGCGGAAAGATTTATGTAGGTGTATCCGCCAAAAACTCCACCAAAAATATTGGCTTCCTCTTGAAGTTCTTTTTCTGTCATTGCTCCAATAGCTCGCACAGAGTCTGTGAACGGATCCCCATTGATTAATCCCGGTAAGGATGTAGACAGCGGATAGACGACTTCTGGGTAAACCTCTCCCGAATTTCCTCTTGTATATACGGGAAATCTCTTACTTGGCGTGCCGTGAACATATGGGCCTAAACCTAAGTCCACAAAATCTAACAATGGATTTGCCATACCCGGCACGCTAGTAGATAACGTTTAGCGACTAGAGTTCGGGGTTCATGAGAGTTTTCGGGGAGAACTTACTTTGTCTAATTTAACTGAACGGTTGAAATGGCTTGCTGCTCCATTATTAATCTTTGTAGTTCAATTTTCATTGTTTCGCGCCCCGATCGGGGTGGTCATAAACGGTGCGGTACTGGGCTTAATCACCGCTCTTGTAGCTCTCGCCATGTTTTTGATTTATCGATCAAATCGTGTATTGAATTTTGCTCAAGGTGAATTTGGATTAATTCCAGCCGTTCTCTCAGTCATGCTGATTGTTGAATCTGGCTGGCCTTGGCTACTCGCTTTACTTGTAGGGGCTGTTGCCTCCGTCTTGTTAGGAGGTGCAACAGAGTTTTTAATAATCCGTCGATTTTTTCGTGCACCGCGTCTGATCCTGACCGTAGCGACTCTCGGTCTTGCTCAAATTCTGGCTTTCAATGCTTTACGAATGCCATTGTGGTGGAACGCTCGAGTGACCTCCCAACGAATCGACTCCCCTTTGGATTGGGTTTGGGATGTTGGGCCTGTGCGACTAAGTGCCGATCATCTTCTCGTTTTAATCATCGTTCCTTTAGTGCTCTTAGCTATTGGAGCGCTACTTCGATACACCAATCTTGGAATAGCTGTACGAGCCGCTGCAGAGCTACCTGATAGAGCTGTTTCTCTTGGTATACCGGTAAAGAGCGTTCATACTCTTATTTGGGGAATAGCTGGACTTCTCGCCTTTCTTGCTCTGTTCCTTCGCGCCGGAGTTATTGGCTTACCGGTGGGAGGGTCTCTTGGCTTTGGACTTCTTCTTCGAGCCTTAGCTGCTCTAATGATCGGACGGCTCAACCATCTTCCGACAATTCTTGTCTCATCTATTGCCTTAGGAATCCTCCAACAGGGAATCAACTGGAACCAGGACAACTCTTTTCTCGGTGATGCATTCATGGCAGCAGTAATTATTGCCGCTCTTGTTCTACGTCGAGACAGGAAACAACGTGGAGAGATGACCAATGAAAGTCTTTCCCTCATCGGAGACATTCGCCGTCTCCCCGCTGTTCTTAATAACCTCTGGGAAGTCAGAGTTTTGAAGTTTCTTGCAATCACCGGATGTATCGGTTTGTCTTTTTGGTTGCCTCGTGTTTTAGAGACACAAGATGTTCTTCGTCTTTCTTACCTTTACCTCTATGTGATTGTTTTACTCTCATTAGTTGTTCTCACAGGTTGGGCGGGTCAACTCTCTCTTGGGCACATAGCGTTCTTGACAGTGGGTTCAGTTCTGGGCGCCTATTTCACTCAAGAAATGGGGTTCGATCTCCTCTTAGCTGTTCCCATCGCTGGTTTAGGTGGAGCTCTCGCTTCCTTATTCGTTGGCCTACCAGCTTTACGTCTTCGCGGCCTATACCTTGCGGTAACTTCCTTAGCTTTCGCTGTAGCAACTACCTCTTATCTTCTTAACCCGCGTTTCTTTTCATGGATACCTCAAGGGCGTATAGAACGTCAGCCGCTACTTGGGAGAATTGACTGGTCGTCTTCATTCGCCATGTATCACGTCAGCCTCATAGCTCTCATTTTAGTTTTCTTCGCTATCTCTGGAATTCGAAATAGTCGAACAGGACGTGTGCTTTTAGCTATGAGAGACAACGAGGCTGCTGTCGCTGCCTACGGTGTGAGCCCAACAAAAGCAAAGCTAGTCGCTTTCGCTATATCAGGTTTTTTCGCTTCGACAGCCGGAGCTCTTGTAGTTCACCATCAACAAGCTTTAGTGGTTGAAACAAATAATCATTGGCAAAGCATTGACCTCTTTGTCGCCGCGGTAGCTGGCGGCATAAGTTCTGTTATTGGTGCTGTACTTGGAGCGCTTTATTACTGGGGAGGAGTCTGGTGGCTTCCTGGAAACTGGAGACTCTTAGTTCTCGGTGGCGGCGTTTTGGGTGTCTTACTTATTCTCCCTGGCGGCATGGCAAGTGGGCTTTATCAAATACGCGATGCCGCTGCTAGAAAACTTGCTCTACACCATGACATTGATGCCCCTGGTTTTACTTCTGATTCACATGAAGAAAAGAGTCAATGATGGCTACTACTGAAAAAACAATGATGAAAGGGTTTTTGAACACGGTCAAACATCCTGTGACTTCAATACGCTCACTCGGCAGAGGGGGTTCTCTTTATGGGCTTCTCATTGTTTTCGGTTTCAATGCTGTAGATGAATTGGATAGAGCTGCTTTTGATATTCTCGCTCCCGAAATACGAGATGAATTTGATCTTGGATTCCAAGGATTATTGACCATTATTGCTGTAGTGGCTGCTGCCTCGCTTGCTCTTCAAGTTCCCATAGCGGGTTTTGCTGACCGTCATTCAAGAGTTCGGTTGGCCGTAGTTGGAGCTTTAGCTTGGTCGCTCTTTTCTTTTTCTACCGGGCTGGCTACTGGAATAGTTTTCCTCGCTTTTGCTAGATCTGGATCTGCGATCGGCAAAGCGGTTAACGACCCCACCCACAATTCTCTTCTAGCGGACTGGTTCCCTCCTGCAGATAGGCCAAGAGTTTTTTCTTTCCACCGGGCAGCTAATCCTGTAGGGGCAACTATCGGGGCCCTCGCTGCTGGTTTACTTGCTTATTATTTTGGATGGAGAGCACCGTTTTTTGTATTAGCTGTTCCTACTTTGATCTTGGTATTTCTCGCTCTTCGACTCCGTGAACCAATTCGCGGGGCACAAGAACGTAAAGCCATTGGTGCGGACGAAGAAGCCATTTATCTTGAGGAGGAACCGCCTTCTTATTCTGAGGGGTGGCGAATGGCTTGGAAAATAGGTGTGTTGCGAAGAATATTTGCTTCCATGCCTTTCCTCACCATCGCTTTTGTTGGATTCAACTCTCTTAACATTCTTTTCCTCGAGGAAATCTTCAATCTAGATATTCGCGAGCGTGCATTATTCACGGCTACTTTAGCTCCGCTAAGCATTATTGGTCTTGTAATTGGAGCCAGAATTTCTGGCAGGTTGATTGAAAAAGACCCTGGCCTTGTACTTCGATTCCTTGCTTTAACTTCGGTGATAATAGGTGGCCTAGCAGCCCTTTATGCCTTGTCCATTAACCTTGTGATGGCGTTCATCTCGGCAGCGCTGATAATTATTTCTGGAGCGATTCTAGGGCCAGGAATTCTCGTCGTTTTATCAATGGCGGCTCCACCTCGTGCGAGATCAATGGTTTTCTCCATCAGTTCACTCTGGATACTTCCAGGCCTATTGATTCTTCCTCTAGTTGGCTGGATAGCTGATACGTGGGGTATCCGTTACGGAATGATCACTCTGCTTCCCATAGGTTTAATCGGAGGATTAATTCTGTCTTCTGCAGGGCCAATTATTAGCCAAGACATTAAGGATGTGTGGCAAACTGCGGCCGCTCGATCTGAAGTTCTTCTCGCCCGAAAGAACGGGGAAGAAAAAGTTCTTATGTGTAAAGGACTGAATGCTGGATACGGAAACGTACAAGTTCTTTTTGACATTGATTTCGAAGTAGAAGCAGGTCAAATTGTTGCTCTACTTGGAACTAACGGGGCTGGAAAATCTACATTACTGAAAGCCATATCAGGGATTGTGGAAGCAGACACGGGAGCGGTGTTACTTGATGGAAGAGACATCACTCATGCCCCACCAAATGAAATAGCCGGACATGGGGTCACTCAACTTCCTGGTGGATCCGGTATCTTCCCTTCACTTACCGTTGCTGAAAATCTTCGAGCAGCCTCTTGGCTTAACCGTAAATCTGCTTCTAAAGACTGGGACGCGTACCATAAGAGAGCTCTTGAGAACTTCCCTATATTGGCTGATCGTTTAGAAGACGAAGCCGGAAATCTTTCCGGAGGTCAGCAGCAAATACTTGCTTTAGCTATGGCTTTCCTCTCACAACCACGACTTCTAATGATTGATGAGCTCTCTTTGGGCTTAGCTCCAGTAATCGTTGAAGAATTACTTCCAAAACTTCAAACCCTGGCGAAAGAGGGAGTGACCATAGTTTTAGTGGAACAATCCGTAAATGTCGCTCTAACAGTTGCTGATACCGCCTACTTCATGGAAAAAGGAGAAATAAAATTCCACGGAGAGACATCGGAACTTCTTAAACGTCCAGATGTGTTACGTTCAGTTTTCCTAGAAGGTGCCTCAGTCGGTCTAGATAAATCACAAAAAGAAGCCGAAGAACCAACCGGCACTCACTTTGAGGTAGAAGAGCGTTCAGAAGTATCCGAGGAATCAAGCTCTGCCACAGTTCTTGAAGTAAGCGGAATCAGTCGTTCTTTTGGAGGAATCTCTGCTGTTAATAACGTGAGTTTCGAAGTTCACTCCAAAGAAATTCTTGGTTTCATCGGACCAAATGGGGCGGGTAAAACAACTCTGTTTGATCTCATTGGTGGGTTCACTGAATCGGACCGCGGGAAAGTCGTCTTATCGGGAAGACCTATTCATCATTTGACTGCCGCTAACCGGTCCCTTCGCGGACTTGGACGCTCTTTTCAAGATGCACGACTTTTTCCTGCTTTAACAGTTGAGGAAACTATTGCGGTGGCGTTAGATCGGTGGACCACATCACAAGACCCCGTGTCTTCCGCCCTTCACCTCCCCAATGCTTTTGACAGCAACAGGAAAGTAAATGCTCGTGTCAATGAACTGATAGAACTCATGAATCTAGGTTCCTTTCGAACAAAATTCATACACGAACTTTCAACTGGAACGCGACGGATCGTTGATTTAGCAATGGTCGTAGCTCACAGACCCATAGTCGTTCTTTTAGACGAACCCTCTAGCGGGATTGCACAACGAGAAGCAGAAGCTCTTGGGCCGGTCCTAGAGCGTCTACGAGATGAAATGGGATGTGCTTTAGTCATAATCGAGCATGACATTTCCTTGCTTCGTTCCGTTGCGGACCGAATGATTGCTTTAGATCAAGGGGCTCTAATTGCTGAAGGAGATCCCGCACTGGTATTGACCCATCCAATTGTCGTATCCTCTTATCTAGGAACTGATCAGGCTGTAATTAACCGCTCTGGAGTTCATTAAAATCAAGTACTGATAAAAAGTAGGGGGATCATGGAACCGGGACAGGAAAAATCTTCAAGGACTACAGCCGCTAGAAGATGGGGACCAATAGCTGCAATTATTATTGCTGCTGTTGTGGTGGTCGTCATTCTCGTTGCGACACCTTCTAACGACGAAAAGAACGAAGAGGCCTCTTCAACTCCCGCAGTGGTAGAAGAGTCATCTCCTTCAACAACAACTGCGGCTGCAGCAGAGTCTGAAACCGAGACCGACACCGACACCGACACCGACACTGAGACCGAATCGGCTCCAGTTACCACCACCACTGAAGCAAAATTAGGTGGCCCCTCTTACACTATTGACCCCGATACTGAAAGCCCAGAAGGTGTGTTGAGTTACCCCAGAGCTGAAGAAATGGGTATCGCCGACACCATCGACTGGGGCGAACGCTGCGACACGGAAACTGGGCAAATCCGAATCCCTTGGTTCTTCCGCATACCTTGTTGGCAGCCCTTTGAAGGTGACAACGGCGGTGCAACAGATAACGGAGTAACCGCCGACACAATAAGGATCGTTTACTGGACTCCACAAGACAACGATCCAGTGATGGCGTACATTACAGATGCCATCATGAACGACGACACCAATGCCGACGTTGAAGACACTCTAAATAAGTTAATTGAATACTACGAAACGTATTACGAAACCTACGGCCGCTCAGTTGAGTTAACAGTCATAACAGGTTCTGGTCTCGTATTAGATCCAATTTCTGCTCGGGCTGACGCTGTGCGTATCGCTGAAGAAATTGACCCCTTCATGGTTTGGGGTGGCCCAGCATTAACCACCGCCTTTGGAGACGAACTAATGGCAAGAGGTATCGCCTGTTTTGCCTGCGGACTAGGCGGAACGGCAGAAGACTACGTCGAAAGACATCCAAATGGATGGTCTTTAACTATGAGCGCGGAACAAGCAAGTCTTCTAGTTGCCGAATACATCGGAAAGCGTCTCGCAGGATACAACGCTGTTCATGCCGGAGACTCCAGCATGCATGACCAAGAACGCGTCTTTGGAAATGTTTACGAAGGAACCGGAGAAAACGCTGCAACAACAAACCAAATGTTCCAAGAATCTCTTGGAGAATACGGTGTTGAACTCGTGGAATCCATCTCATATAACTTGGATCCAGCAACCATGCAGGAAACCGCTACTAACACCATCGCTAAATTAAAAGCTTCCGGCGTAACTTCGGTGATACTGAATGCTGATCCAGTTGCTCCGCGAGACTTCACTCGTGAAGCAACCGCTCAGGGTTATTTCCCAGAATGGATCATTGGAGGTTCCGTTCTTGTTGATACGAATGTATTTGCACGAACCTACGATCAAGAACAGTGGGCTAACGCATTTGGTCTCTCCACTCTTGGAACCCCTGTCAAAGAAGGGGAAGAAGGAACCGTCAATAGGTATGAATGGTTCCATGGCGAAGAAGCCGCAGCGGCAGACACCATCGGCGTCATAGATCCTTATCCGGGTCTCTTTTATTCGATCCTCTCCGCCACCGGTCCGAATTTGACCATGGAGAACTTTGCCGACGTAATGTTGAATTTTGAACCAACAACTCGCGGAGTTACCGTTCCGTCGATCTCTTTCGGGTACTCGGGACGTTGGCCAGAACATCTTGAACCGGACTACCGAGGCATTGACGACATCACGGAAATTTGGTGGGATGCTGGCGCAGTTGGTGAGGACGATTTAGGAGTTTCAGGATCAGGAATGTACCGACATGTCAATGGCGGGGAACGCTTCCTCTTAGGAGAGTTCCCTGAATCAGAGACCGAGGTGTTTGATCCTGAAAACTCAGTAACTACATACCAACAAACACCAGAAGCAGAAGCTTCACCCTATTACGAGCCTCTGTCTTCTGCCGCTAACAACTAAAAAATGAAACTCCATCCTTGGAACACGGACTTTTCTTGGGAAAGAAATGAACGTGAAGAATATTTGATCCTTGACGACAACCAAGTAAATCATTTCCATGAACAGGGTTTTGTTTTATTGGAAAATGCTCTTGATCTGGACCTCCTCACCGAGGTAACTAACGATCTTGATGCTATTGAGTCCTCTATGGAAGATTTTTTACGAACCTTGCCAGATGAGCGACTCTCGATCGCTGAAGCCGATGCAATAGTGTTCTCAATTCATGCAGTAGCAGTTTCAGAGGCGGCGCGAAAGTTTGCGCAGCATCCAGTCTTTGGCAAAATCTGTCACGACCTCGTGGGCGACAACGTTCGTCTTTACTGGGATCAACTTGTTTACAAAAAACCTGCAAAACCACGCCCTTTCCCCTGGCATCAAGACAACGGCTACACCTTTGTGGAGCCTCAGCAATATTTGACCTGCTGGATACCGCTTGTTGACGCAACCATTGAAAATGGGTGCCCGTGGGTTGCCCCAGGAAAACATGTTCATGGGACTCTCGCTCATAGCTATGTTGACCCTTTGGGTTATCAATGCTTCGAAGAGCCAGAAGATGCCGTGCCTGTTCCTGCCGCTCGCGGCAGTGTGGTCATCTTTTCTTCTTTAACACCGCATGCCACAGGTCCAAATACTTCAGATTCAGTTCGTAAAGCCTACATTTTGCAATACGCACCAGAAGGAGCGATGCTTCATCGTGGCGAACCTCATGTAGGTCCTTCTACGAGCCAAGAAGTTCAATCAGATCAGAACCGGCAATTTCCAGTCATCATTGATGGGTTGCCTGTCTCTCAATAACTGGCTAATTGTTCCTTAACATTTCGCCGGCTAACGCACCACTGTGTTGTCCTGACTCCATGTAAACCTGCCCGTTTACGATCGTGGTGTCATAGCCGTCAGCTCTTTGAGTCCAGCGTCCAGCTCCTCCAGGGAAATCATGGGTCATTTCTGGATAATGAAGTGCTAAACGATCAAAATCTATAACGTTTACATCTGCTTTAGATCCAGGGATGAGACGTCCACGATTCTTTATGCCAAATAAATCTGCCGTGTCAGAAGTAAGGCGACGAATTGCTTCTTCAATAGTGAACATTCCCCTCTCTCGAACCCAATGAGTTAAGAAGAATGTTGGTTGGCTTGCATCCATAATTTGTCGTGCATGAGCGCCAGCGTCAGCAAGACCCATTACGACATACGGCTTTTGAATCATTCCAACTGCTTCTTCCATATTTTGATTTAAGAACGGAAGCGTGAAAATTCTTTGCCCATCCATTTCTAAAGCAATATCTACAAAAGCTTCAACCACTGAAACTCCTCTTTGTTCCGCGATTGCTCCCAAACTTTCATCTGGAGTTAAATCGTGACGCACAGGACTATCTGGCAGAGGAAAGAAATTTGTCCAATCAAGTGGTAGGTACTGGAAGTATTGTTCCGCAGATTCAAGAAGTTTTTCTCGAGAACTTGGATCAGTGAATCTAGCCACTTTTTCCTCTAGAGGCAGATCTCTTAATTCTCTCCATCCTTCTGCACCGTCGAAAGGTGTACGACCGCTGAAGCCAAACAAAATTCCAATCTGACGCGACGTCGTCTGAGGTCGAAGCACTGCCCCATTCTCGTTTTCTTCTTCTACGTGGCTTAAAACTCGGGTATGTAAGTCAGGGACAACATCTACTTGAGTGAGCCCGAACGTAACGGGGCAATTAGATCTCCTACTTATCTCTCCATACATCGCTATTTCTTCTTGGACTGGGTCTGTGGACCCTTCGCTCTCTGCTCTGCCCGCAAGTCTTGGTGCTGATTCAAACACTCCCCCATATTTTTTAAGAGGTTCAGCTAGAGCAAGCAATTCGTCAGGCTCGGCATGCGTTCCTGGAACATGACGCCCATCAGGAACTTTATGTAAGTGAGTTCGAGAGGTTGAGAACCCGAGCGCACCGGCTTCCATGGCTTCTTCTACCATTGAAACCATTAGTTGAATATCTTCGGCTGTTGCTGGTTCTTCATCTAAAGAACGGTCCCCCATTGCAGCCACTCTCACCGCACAATGGCCAACCATTCCCCCAACATTGACACCTTTCGGTAAGGTTTCTAGAACATCTAAATACTCGCCGTAGGTGTTCCAGTTCCATGGCAGTCCTTCAAGGATGCTCTGTGCCGGGATGTCTTCTACGGACTCCATCATCTCCGCTAAGAAATCTTGATCACCTGATTTCACTGGCGCGAACGTTACTCCGCAGTTGCCAAGAACTACTGAAGTGACTCCATGCCAACATGACGAACTCCCTAAAGGATCCCACCCAAGCTGGGCATCGAGATGTGTATGGATGTCAACAAATCCCGGAGTAACTAACTTTCCAGTAGCGTCTATCTCTTTTACCCCTGATAGTTCTACTTCTCCTACCGCTACAACAGTGTCTCCATCTATCGCTACGTCTGCGGTCTTGGGTTCAGAACCAGTCCCATCTACGACTGTGCCACCACGAATTACAAGATCATGAGTCATGAATTTCCTCCTGAATAAACCTTAGAACTTTTATTTAGATTAGAAACATTCGAGAGCTTCTATTCAATTGAGGCTACTAAAAATTCAACAAAGCCATTTGGCTGCCAGTAACCCTCTAATGAGCGGTAAGGGATCGTAATTGAAGCAGTGTTCGATCCTGACCCGCCAACTGAAAACGGAGCAAAAGAAAGTACCAAACCTCCACGGGTCAGGTTATATAAAGCGAAATTCTCTTCTTCTGGACCCGCTCCAATGTGTCTTCTTTCGTCAACCCATGGCTCCGATTCGAGTCGTGTTATCGCTTCTGCTGAAAGTGCGTCCACCCAATCTGTATCTGGATCAAACAGTTCGTAAATCAGAATAGGTTGGCCGGTTTCTAAATCGAAAGTTTCAGTGAACGTCTCTGCGGCGTCGCCTGCTGCTCCGGAAACAAGTCTGCGCTCAATGTTTCGTAAACTCAGAACTTCGTCAGTGGAAAGCATTACTTCGTATTCGTGATCTAACCATAAACACCTACCGTCAATGACTTCTCGACACGCGTAACCATTATTTTCAACTGCGGTTATCGCATCATCAAGAAACTCTGCTGCAGCTCCTTGCGTTAAACCAAGAAGTCGACCGTTAACTCGAGGAGATTCTTGAGGTCCTTCGATACGTGGCCAAACAATCTTTATCTCTATTTTTCCATTTCGCCCAACAGGTAAACCATTAGGGCCATGGGCTTCGGCACCCGTGTCTATAGAGCAAGCGAGTTCTTCCATGGTTATATCAGGACCAACTATTCCTTCGATTTCCTCGTCTCTTTCGCGTGGTATCAAAAGAACCTGTCCGACTCTCAAAGAATTCGGGTTACTAAGCCCATTGGCCCGCATGAATGCATCTACTGTCGTGTCATGTTCGGCAGCTATTCCACTTAACGTGTCTCCCGATTGAACCACCACAGTCTCCGGACCCTCGTCTGGTAACACAATGTCTGGAGGTCGAGCGCTTGCAATGCATTCCTCAGCAAGGTTTCGTGCCGGATAAAGTTCTTGAATCTCCCATCCTTCAACACGTAAGGGTGGCACCGTCTCGGGAGCTGAAGAGTTCTCGAAAAGATCCCCCAAAGTCGTAGTAGGAACAGTGTTTTTCTCCCCTCCGCTACATGAGGTTCCTAGCAGCAAAGCAACAAGGAAAGTTAGAGAAACTCTTTTCATCTTCAAAGATTTACACATTAGAAGGCTCTTAGTATGTCATCTCCTTAGATTTAGGCGTTTTTGCGTAAAAAATCTCCGATTAATCAAATAAGTGACCCTTGAGACCTTCCTTTTGATCTGAAAGAGTAGATTTATGTTATTGACTTAACTGGAGATGCTTTGACAGTTTCAGAAAACAGCTATCAACTATCTGACCGTTACCAAAAAGTAGAAGGCCACTTCTTTTTGACCGGAATTCAGGCTTTAGCGCGTCTCCCCATACAACAATTACGCAATGACCGCGTCAACGGCTTAACTACCGCATCATTTATTTCTGGTTACCCCGGTTCACCGTTGGGCGGATACGACGCAGAAATTGAAAGAGCGTTAAAAGCAGTATCTGATCTTCCTATCACTCATCAGCCCGGTGTGAATGAAGAATTAAGTGCGGCTTCTGTTATGGGCAGCCAGTTAGCAGTACTTCAGCCAGATTGCCGATATGACGGAATTGTCGGATTTTGGTATGGGAAAGCTCCTGGAATTGATCGAGCCAGCGACGCTCTACGTCACGCAGTATTTGCCGGAACTTCAACTCATGGCGGAGCAGTAGCGTTAGTTGGTGACGATCCTGCTGCAAAAAGTTCAACGCTTCCTTCTACTTCTGATGCAACGATTGTAAGTCTTCACATGCCCATGCTTTATCCCGGCGATGTTCAAGAAACCCTTGACTTAGGAATGCATGCAATTGCTTTAAGCCGAATAACAGGTTTATGGACCGCTATGAAGATCGTTACTGCTGTAGCTGATGGCAGCGGCACCGTGGATGCGTCAGCTAGCCGAGTTACACCTATCATTCCAGATCTCACTATCGACGGGGTCCCTTACGAACATAAGCCAAGCGGGCATCTCATCACCCCATATACGTTGGAGATTGAAAGAGAGTTTCGTGAAGTAAAACACGAATTAGCTAAGCGCTACATTTCAGCAAACTCTTTGAACCGAGTCACTGCAGGTAGTTCCGATGCATGGATTGGTCTCGTTGCTTCCGGATTTACCTATCACGAACTACGGCATGCCTTAAGTCGACTTGGGCTCGCTTCCACGTCTGATATTGAATCTGCTGGAATTCGCATACTTCAAATGCAGGCTCCGCTTTCTTTTCATCCTTCCACTATTCATGATTTCGCTCAGGGGTTGGAAGAAATTCTTGTAGTTGAAGAGAAAAATCCAACTCTTGAATGGCTTATTAAAGACGCACTTTACGGAAAGGCTAACCAGCCTCGTATCACAGGAAAGAGCCACCCAGACGGTCGTAGTTTGATGCCGAGTTACGGGATTCTTGACGCTGACACGATTTTACCTGGGCTCCGTGAACGTCTCGCTCTTCGGATTGAAGATCGTTTAGCACCCGATTTGCAAAAAGCTGAAAAAATCCAGATTCCGATAAATGCAAGCCACGCGCCGTACTTCTGTTCAGGTTGTCCACACAACTGGGGAACTAAAGTGCCCGACGACACCCTTATTGGTTCCGGCATTGGCTGCCACAGCATGAACATGTTGATGGAAGAATCTCGCGTGGGAGACATTGCTGGAGTTGGAGCGATGGGTAGCGAGGGGGCTCAATGGATAGGGATATCTCCATTTATTGATCGATCTCATTTCATACAAAACATTGGGGACGGAACGTTCTTCCATTCAGGTCAACTCGCCATTCAAGCTGCAGTAACTGCAGGAGTCTCAATTACTTACAAATTGCTTTATAACGGGGCTGTAGCGATGACCGGTGGACAAAACGCTCAAGGAAATCTTGGCACCGCTGAACTCTCCACAATCTTTCTTGCTCAAGGAGTGAAAAGGGTTTTAATAACTAGTCCTGATCCAGATGATTACGACAGAACAGACCTGCCTCCTAGTGTTGAGGTTTGGGATCGGACTCGCATCGTAGAAGCACAAGAGATGCTTGCTGAGATTTCAGGAGTAACTATTCTGATCCATGATCAAGCGTGTGCTGCCCAAACACGGCGTATGCGAAAACGAGGTCAAGTTTCAACTCCAAAGTTTCGTGTAGCGATCAACCCGCGGATATGTGAAGGTTGCGGTGATTGTGGAGAAGTTTCTAACTGTCTTTCTGTTCAGGCTTTAGAAACCGAATTTGGAACAAAGACAACTATTGATCAATCTTCCTGCAATCTTGACTTTTCATGTCTTAACGGAGATTGCCCAGCTTTTATGTCTATTTCCATTTCGGAAGATGACCAAGAACCAGATACTTATGAAGATCTGTCAGCTGACCTTCCGGAGCCTCCTTCTCTTTGGGGAGAAAGCAAGCAAGTAGATATACGGCTCGCGGGAATTGGTGGAACTGGAGTGGTTACTGTTTCTCAGATACTCGCTACCGCTGCCATGTTGGATGGGTTTGAAGTGAGAGGTCTTGATCAAACCGGGTTATCTCAAAAAGCAGGAGCAGTAATAAGTGATGTTCGTCTTTCTAGAAGCGGGCCAAGGGTCTCTAACCTTGTCGGAGAAAGCGGAGCAGATGTAATTCTTGCTTTCAACCTTTTAGTAGGAACTGGATCTGCGGCGATGCACACTGCAGATCCTGAAAAAACGATCATGATCGGATCAACTTCTGCTGTTCCTACCGGGGCGATGGTTGGTCATCCCGAAACGCTACTTCCAGAGACTGAAAACCTAATCAGCGATGTGGGTTTGAAAACGAGATCAGAGTTGAATCGTTTCGTTGATTCAATAGCTATTTGTGAGAAGGTCTTCGGCAATAGCGCTTCTGCGAATATTTTCATGCTGGGAGTTGCAGCACAGACGGGAGCGATTCCGGTTTCTCCATCGTCAATTAGCGAAGCGATAGAACTCAACGGGGTTTCAGTTGATATGAATCTCGCGGCTTTCTCTCTTGGGAGAAACTGGGTTACTGATCCTTCAAACCCTCAATATCTATTAGCAAAGGAAGAAGTGTTTTCTGAGTCTTCGTCGCTCCCCTCTGACTTGGAATCCGTTGTTGAAGACCTCGATCATTTAACTGGCTTAGGTTCCATGTTGCGGCTCTTCGCTAATGATCTCATCGGCTTCCAGAACACAAAAAGTGCTTCGTCGTTTTTGGATTTAGTGCAGAAAATTGCTTTAACGGAACAATCCGTAATGCCGGGTTCGAATCGTCTAACTGAAGCGGCTGCTCGAGGCCTCCATAAGTTGACCGCGTACAAAGATGAGTACGAGGTGGCTCGTCTGCTTTTACGACCTGAAGGTAAGGCAGTAGCCCACCAAGTTGGAAACGAAGATTCTCCAATTTTCTGGCATCTCCACCCACCAGTACTTAGCGGTATGGGAGTAACTAAGAAATGGAAACTTCCTGCAAGTCTGGGTAAACCCTTAATGCTTCTTCTCAGCAAAGGAAAAGTTCTTCGAGGCACACGCTTTGACCTTTTCGGTTATACAGATGTTCGGCGTTTAGAACGAGAACTTGTTTCCGAATATCAGAAAACACTTCACTTAATCGTTGAGAACTTGTCCCAGAACAACTTTGAAGAATGTGTCGCTATTAGCAAACTGGCGTTAGATGTGAGAGGTTTTGAAGCCTTGAAGTTAGAGCGTGGAAAGGCTTGTTTAGACGCTTTATCAAAAGTTGAAAGACTAATCAGTTAACCCTGCGGCTTAAAAAGTTTGTATTGGCGAAAGATAAGGCATGATTAAGTATGGAAAACATTGATTGGGACGCTCTTCGTTCAGCTGCGGCAGAAGCTGCGAAGCAGTCATATTCTCCTTACTCAAAGTTCCCTGTAGGGGCTGCCGCGTTTACTGAAGATGGCCGGATTATTACTGGCTGCAATGTGGAGAACGTTTCTTATGGTTTGACTCTTTGCGCGGAGTGTGGACTGGTATCGGCTTTGCATCTTTCTGGTGGAGGGAAAATAGTTGCCTCGGTGGC
>Ga0208277_1000138_pt1 | contig 42123 bp, 41 predicted proteins | sample ETNtaG_5_FD_185782 | JGI IMG/M metagenome (GOLD analysis project Ga0208277, IMG submission 185782) | Marine microbial and viral communities from oxygen minimum zone, Eastern Pacific Ocean - ETNP201406SV205 (SPAdes) (version 2) | ecosystem: Environmental > Aquatic > Marine > Oceanic ...
AAGATTGGGTTTACCACCATTCATGGGAAGTTGGTGATGCTGTAATTTGGGATAATAGGTGTTTAATGCATCAAGCTTGTATGTGGGATTTAAGCGAAGGCAGAATTATGTACCACTCAAGAATAGAAGGTGATCCAATTTCAGAAGCAGCTTCAAACTACTTATAATTAGAAGTCTAATTTTTTAAAAAACGAAAGAGCTATATTTGGGAACATAATATAAGTCAGTAGCATCTCTACATTTTCACTCAAGTCAGGTAAACCGTTATCTGCACAAAGAGCCTTCAGCTCCTTAGACATTTTATCTACTTCATCTTCATCTAAGTTGGTTTCTACAACTCCTTTAGATTGGGCTTTTTTCAGCAGATCTGGTTGGATAGCTCCTGGTAGTTTTCCATACTTACCTAAAATAAGATTCAGAGATTCATTAGAAAGGTTTTCATATCTTCTAGAACTCATGACATTGAGTAAGGCCTGTGCCCCGACTATCTGAGAAGCCGGTGTTACTAAAGGTGGAAAGCCAAAATCTTCTCTAACTTTTGGTATCTCATCTTTAACAAGATCAATTTTATCTTCTTGCTTATTTGCTCTTAATTGTGATTCTAAATTAGATAACATGCCACCAGGAACTTGTTTTACTAGCATTGTTGAATCAACACCTTTAAGACCTCCCTCAAATTCGGCATACTTTTCTCTAATTTCCTTAAAAAAAATAGAGACTTCTTCAAGCGAATCTAAGTCTAAATTGATCTCTCTGTCTTGACCTTCAAATATTGCAAGCATAGTCTCAGTAGCAGTATGTCCGTAAGTCATACTCAGTGATGATATTGATGTATCGATATTATCGATTCCTGCTTCAATCGCTTTCATGTTTGTAGCGGTAGACATACCTGTTGTTGCATGAGTTTGCATGTGAATTGGTATGGATAGATTTTCTTTGAGGCTACTTACAAGGTCATAAGCATCGAAAGGCCTCAATAGACCTGCCATATCTTTAATAGCCAAAGAATCAGCTCCTGCATCTTCAATCTTCCTTGCTAGATCGAGCCAAGTATTTAGATTATGAACAGGACTTGTTGTATAGGCTATTGTTCCTTGTGCATGTTTCCCAATTCTTTTGACTTCCTTAATTGAAAATTCGATATTATCAAAGTCATTCAATGCATCGAAAGTTCTAAAGATTTCAATACCATTTTCTGCAGATTTTTCTAAAAACTTAGAGACAACCTCATTTGAGTAATGCTTGTAACCAACTAAATTTTGGCCTCTTATAAGCATTTGTTGAGGTGTATTTTTTAAGAGAGAATTAAAAGTCCTAAGCCTTTCCCAGGGATCCTCATTCAGATATCTAATACAAGAATCATAAGTGGCACCACCCCAGGTTTCAAGTGACCAATACCCAACTTTATCCAGAATTGGAAGAATAGATACAAGATCTCTCAAAGGTACTCTTGTTGCCAACAGAGACTGTATTCCATCTCTGACGACAACTTCAGTAATACCAACTTGTTTAGATGATTCCATAATTCCCCAGGAGGATATTTTAGCTTTTATTAAGGTTTATCGATAGGAAAGTTGTTATTAACCCAATCACTAAATCCTCCACTCATGGAGAGTACATTTTTGTAGCCCATTTTCTGTATATTTTCACCTGCTAAAGCGGATCTAAATCCACCTTGACAGTAAAGTACAATTAATGAGTCTTTATCAGAGATTAGATTACCAATATCTCTCTCTATCACTCCTTTACCAAGATGTTCAGCACCTAAAATATGGCCCTGTATCCATTCTCTATCTTCTCTAACATCTATGAGATAGAAATCTTCATCTCGTTCAAGCATTTCTTTTACTTGATGTATATCACACTCCTTAACTTCTTTCAGTGACGACTCAACAAGCTCTAAAAAATTTAAATTGTGATTCTTCATAATTTCTCCTTTGTCTTATTTTAAAGCTTCTAAGTAATTTCTTATAGATAGAGGCTTATTAGTGGTGATGGAGTCTATGCCACTTTTATAATATCTCTCAGCTTCTTCGTTAGAGTTTACAGTCCACACATGAACCGATTTTCCAATACTCTTCATTGATTGGATAAATCTTTCATCAAGTCTTTCATGATTTTGGGCTCCAATTCCATCAGCTTTAGTCTCCACGACTAGGTCCAATATCTCTTGTATCGGCATATCTTGATGATCAAAAGCGATAAGCAGATTACATTTAATATGAGATTCTTTTCTTTTGATAGATTTTATGACGTCAGGAAAAAAGGAGATTATAGTCAGTTGCCCTAAGCTAATACCGGTTTCATATATAAGTTCTAATAAAAAAGGAACAATTTCTTCGTTAGTTTTAACCTCTATGAATATTTGTTTATCTTCAGGCAGGGATTCTAAGACATCTTTTAGCTGTGGAATTTTTTCATTACTCCAAGATTTTCCAAACCAACTGCCACATTCTATTGCCCTTACTTCTTCCAAAGACATATCTTTAATGTTTTTATTTACTCCGGTTGTGCGTAGGGCGCTCTTGTCATGATGACATACAATCTTACTGTCTTTAGTTAATCTTATATCAACCTCAACCCCATCCGATTTCTGATTGAAGCCTTCTATGACAGACGAAAGGGTATTCTCAGGAGCATCATTAGATGCGCCTCGATGAGCTATAATTTTGGTATTTAGTCCCAGGTTAGAGCACCACCTGTCTGGTATTCAATAACCCTAGTTTCAAAGAAGTTTTTCTCTTTTCTAAGATCCATGATTTCAGACATCCAAGGGAAGGGGTTGGTTGCTCCTTCGAACTCTTCTTCTAAACCTATTTGAACTAGTCTTCTGTTAGCAATAAATTGAAGATATTCTTCCATCATGCCTGCATTCATGCCCAATATGCCCCTTGGCATGGTATCTCTGGCATATTGTATTTCTAGTTCAGTTCCCTCCAGGATCATTTGTGCTGCCTCATGACGCATTTGCTCATCCCAAAGATGCGGATTTTCAATCTTAATTTGATTAATCATATCTATACCAAAGTTAAGGTGCATAGATTCATCTCTGAGTATGTATTGGAACTGTTCAGCTGTTCCAGTCATTTTGTTTCTTCTACCCATTGAAAGTATTTGTGTAAATCCACAATAAAAGAATATGCCCTCTAATACACAATAAAAAGCTATTAAGTTCTTCAGAAGAAGTTTATCTGTTTCATCAGTACCAGTTGTGAATCCAGGATCAGATATTTCTTTAGTATATTTAAGGCCCCAAGATGCTTTTTTAGCTACGCTAGGTATCTCCCGATACATATTGAAGATTTCACCTTCATCCATACCCAATGACTCTATACAATATTGATAAGCATGCGTGTGGATTGCTTCCTCAAAACTCTGCCTCAATATGTATTGTCTGCATTCAGGGTTGGTAATTAATCTATAGATTGCTAGAACCAAATTATTAGCTACCAGCGAGTCTGCTGTAGAAAAGAAGCCAAGATTCCTCATAACTATAGTTCTTTCGTCTTCCGTGAGCCCTTCATTTGATTTCCAGAGTGCAATATCAGCTGTCATATTTACTTCTTGCGGCATCCAATGATTTGCACTTCCGTCTAGATATTTTTGCCAAGCCCAATCATATTTGAAGGGAACTAGTTGATTGAGATCTGCTCTGCAATTAATCATAGCTTTATCATCTACCTGAACTCTTCCTGCAAGTCCTTCCAGCTCTTCCTCTCCTTCTTTCGTATCAAGAACTTCGATAGCTTGTTTTGCTTGCATAGCTCTATCTCCGGCCGAGGCAGGAATATGTTCTGGAATCGACTCTTCTATTACTTCCTGAGAAGTTTGAGCCTCCATAGGCTTTTCTTCTTTAATTACGGGCTGTGTTTTCTGAGTATTTTCTGATTCGTTATAATCATCCCAATTTAACATTTTAACTCCTAAATTTTATTGACATGCTTCACAGTCAGGATCAAGAATTGAACATGCTGCTGGTGCTGTCGTATTTGATTGAGGTTGGACTTCAGGTTGAGCAGAAGCAGAAACAGCATTCAGCTCTCCCGTTGATATCGTAGATTTTTCAGCTGTAGTTGCTGATCTAGAGCGAAGGTAGTAAGTTGTTTTAAGACCTCTTAACCAGGCCATACGGTACATGATATCTAGTTTTTTTCCGTTTGGTTCGTCTATATAAAGGTTTAAAGATTGACTTTGATCGATCCATTTCTGTCTTCTACTTGCCGCATCGATGAGCCATCTAGGTTCTATATCAAATGCTGTAGCGTATAGCTCTTTTATTTCATCTGGGATCCTAGAGATACCTTTAACACTTCCGTCATAATACTTCAGGTCATTTATCATCACTGAATCCCATAGCCCTAGTTTTTTTAGGTTTTCTACCATTGGAATATTCGTGACAGTAAATTCACCTGAGAGATTAGATTTTACATATAGGTTTTGGTAGGTAGGTTCTATAGATTGAGACACACCAGTTATATTGGCTATTGTTGCTGTTGGTGCTATAGCCATTACATTTGAGTTTCTTATTCCTTGAGTTTTAACTGTTTCTCTTAAAGAATCCCAATCCATTGTAGAACTCTCATCTACCTCAAGGTAATCATCTCCTCGACTCTCTTTGAGTAATTTAATTGAATCTATGGGTAAAATACCTTGGCTCCAAAGTGAACCTTCGTAAGACTTATAAGCTCCTCTTTCTTTTGCTAAATCGCTTGATGCTTTTATAGCATAGTAACTTACCATTTCCATCGACTTATCAGCGAACTCTACCGCTTCTTGTGAAGCGTAAGGAGTTTGTAGCATGTACAGCGCATCATGGAAGCCCATAATCCCCAAACCTATTGGCCTGTGCTTCATATTTGATGTCTCTGCAGCTTTGACGGCATAAAAATTTATATCTATGACGTTATCAAGCATTCTTATGGCTGTATTGATTGTCTTCTCTAATTTTTCTTCATCCATGCCTCCGTCTTTGATGTGACGGGTTAGATTTACAGATCCCAGGTTACAGACTGCGATTTCATCTTGACTTGTATTTAGTGTTATTTCAGTACATAAATTTGAAGAGTGCACAACACCGACATGCTGTTGAGGTGATCTTAGATTGCATACATCTTTAAAGGTTATCCAAGGATGTCCTGTTTCAAAGACCATAGAAAGCATTTTTTTCCAAAGTTCTTTTGCATCCACTTCTTTGAAGAATTCTATTTCTCCCGTCTGTGTTTGAGCTTCATACTCTTCATATCTCTTTTCGAATTCTAGGCCATATAAGTCGTGTAGGTCTGGAGTGTCACTTGGTGTGAATAAAGTCCATTTTTTATCTTCAGATACTCTTTTAAGGAAGAGGTCAGGGACCCAATTTGCCGTATTCATATCATGAGTTCTTCTTCTATCATCTCCTGTATTTTTTCTTAGTTCTACGAACTCTTCTATGTCAACGTGCCAAGTTTCTAAGTAAGAACAGACTGCCCCTTTTCGCTTTCCTCCTTGATTTACGGCAACTGCTGTATCGTTTACAACTTTAAGGAAGGGAACCACTCCTTGAGATTTACCGTTTGTCCCTTTGATCTGTGAGCCTAATCCTCTTACCGGAGTCCAGTCATTGCCCAGTCCTCCTGCCCATTTAGATAGCATGGCATTATCTTGTATAGCTCCGTATATACCGTGCAAATCGTCCGGTACCGTTGTTAAGTAACATGACGAAAGTTGAGAGTGTTTGGTGCCTGAATTAAATAGGGTAGGGGTTGAACTCATATAATCAAAGCTAGACAACAAGTTATAAAACTCTATTGCTCTGTCTTCTCTATTATTCTCTCTGAGTGCAAGACCCATGGAGACTCTCATGAAGAAAACTTGAGGTAATTCATACCTTATTTCCGTATCATGGATAAAGTAACGATCATAAAGTGTTTGGAGACCTAAGTAGGTAAACTCCGTATCTCTAGATGAGTCAATGGCCTGCCCAAGTTTATCTATATCCATTTCCAAGAGCTCTGGATTAAGGATTTCGTTTTCTACTCCTTTAGCCAAGAAATTTCTTAATGCCTGCGGGTAGAGCCCTTCCATTTCCTTTTGTGTTGCTTGTTTCTGCATTCCTAAATAAGAAAGTGCTTCTGTCCTTATATTGTCTAGCAATATTCTAGCTGTTACGTAAGTATAGTTTGGCTCTTGTTCAACCAAAGTTCTTGAAGTCATAACTAGGGATGTTCTTGCATCTTCTTCAGTCACTCCGTCATATAGATTTTTATTTGCTTCATCTATTATGTTTTGAGCATTTGTTCCTTCTAAGCCTTCACATGCTTCAGCAACCATAACCTCAAGGTGTTTGATGTCTAATGTATCTTCATCTCCATTTTCTAAAGTTATGTTTATGCCTTCTTTCTCTTGTTTTTGAGGTGCTTCCTGTTGTCTTAGTTGTTTTCTCTCTTCTCTATATAAGACGTATGTTCTTGCAACTTTCTGTTCGCCCGACCTCATGAGTTCAAGTTCTACTTGGTCTTGGATTTCTTCTATATGAAGTGTGCCTCCTGAGGGCATTCTCCTGTTAAAAGTATTTGTGACTGCATTTGCCAACTCATTTACTTCATTGTGAATTCTTGTTGACGCAGCTGCGGCTCCTCCCTCCACGGCCAGAAATGCTTTTGTTATAGCTATAGCAATTTTCTCAGCGTCGTAAGATACTACTGACCCATTTCTTTTTATAACCCTCATCTGCCCTGGAGCTATTGCTGGTTTTGTCTGTTCTTGTGTTGTTTGGGCTGTTTTTTGTGTTGTTTCTGGTGATTGTGTCGATGATTCCATCTAATTCCTTCCCCTTTTTCTATTTTTCTTCTTTTTTATATATCCCTATATGTTGTGTCTAGTTTTAGTAACAGACACAAGATACTGTGTTTTTAACTAAAACACAATACTATAAACACACAAATTTTCTGTTAATTTTCTGTGGATAAGTATTTAGTAAGTCAGTTTTTTGTATACTGCGCTTTTGGAGACATTATGAAAGAAAAAATCATTTCAATTGATCAAGGTACCTCTAGCACTCGTTCAGTTCTATATGACAATAAAGGAAGATACATAGACTCTGTTCAACAAGAATTTGATCAACTTTTTCCAATGGAAGGTTGGGTTGAACATAGCCCAGATCAAATCTGGGATACCGTTATCGCAACCCTTACTACTCTTGTTAAAAGAAATGAACTAACTAGCTCAGATATAGCCTCTATTGGCATAACTAATCAACGGGAAACAACTATCGTATGGAACAAGAGAACAGGGCAACCAATTTATAATGCCATAGTCTGGCAAGATAGAAGGACAGCCAGCTTCTGCGAGGGACTTATTTCCCATGATAAAGAAATACAAAAAAAAACAGGCCTGACTTTGGATCCGTATTTTTCTGCTACGAAAATTAATTGGATTTTAAATAATGTTGACGGAGCCAAAGAGCTGGCACAAAAAGGGGACTTACTATTTGGAACAATAGATACTTTTTTGATATGGAAAATGACCGAGGGCAGACATCACTTAACAGACGTAACTAACGCTTCGAGGACTATGCTTTTTAATATTAAGCAAGAGAAGTGGGATGAAAGCTTATTAGATTTATTTCAAGTTCCTATAAGCATGCTTCCTGAAGTTTGCGACAATGTATATGATTTTGGAGTTACGAAAATATTAGGCGGAGATGTCAGTATTGGCGGTGTTGCAGGAGATCAACAGGCGGCCCTTATAGGTCAATGTTGTTTCAGTCCTGGTGAAGTAAAAAGCACATACGGTACCGGTTGTTTTATGATTGTAAACACTGGTGAGAAACCTTTGTTTTCCGAAAATAGATTATTAACGACGATCGGCTATAGGCTTAATGGAAAAACTTCCTATGCCCTTGAAGGAAGTATATTTGTTGCTGGATCTGCAATTCAGTGGTTAAGAGATGGCTTAGATTTTTTTGAAGATTCCTCAGAAACAGAGAAGCTGGCACAAGAAGCGTCATCGGATTCTAAAGTTCTTGTTGTACCAGCCCTTACAGGTTTAGGAGCACCGTATTGGGATGCGGAAGCAAGGGGAGCTATATTTGGACTGACAAGGGACACGGGAAAGGAAGAAGTCACTAAAGCTACCCTGGAGTCGATTGCTTATCAATCCAGAGACCTGATAGAAGCGATGAAAAAGGATAATGCCTCCTTGGATAAACTAATGATAGATGGTGGAATGGTTGCAAATAATTGGTTCTGTCAAAAGCTTGCGAACACCCTTACTGTTGAGGTTACAAGACCGAAAATTATTGAGACTACCTCTCTTGGAGCTGCTTTCCTCGCAGGAATTAATGCAGGTTTATTTGAAGATATTGAGATGCTCCGAGAGTTAAAGGCCACAGAAAGATCCTTCGTTCCTGAAGAAGAAGTGGAGGACAGGTACCTTGAATGGAAAGATGCAGTTACAAAAGTTTTAACGAAGAGCTAGCCCAAAAGCTCTAAAAGTAGACCCTTTTGTGCATGTAATCTATTCTCAGCTTGTTTCCATACTTTACTTCTCGGGTCATCCAATAGAGTAGGTGAAATTTCTTGACCTTTGATTGCTGGTAAGCAATGCAGGAATAGAACTTCCGACTTAGCTTGATCCAGAACACTTTCGTTAACTTGATAGTCTTTAAAGACTCTTATCCTCTCTTGTGATTCGTTCTCATCACCCATCGAAACCCAAACATCTGTAGAGATTAAATCACTATTTTTAACAGCTTCAGATATAGACTGAGTGAAAGTTACATTTTTAAAATTTAGCTGTTCTTTAGGAAGATATTCTTCGGGGCAAGCTACCCAAAGATCGAAATCAAAAAGCTCTGCAGCCTGAGCGTAAGAAAAACAGACATTATTAAAGTCACCGCACCATGTAACCTTCCTTCCCTTTATTGATCCTTTCTCTTCATAAAAGGTGAGGAGGTCTGCAAGTAACTGACAGGGGTGAGATTTATTACTTAAACCATTTATCACCGGAACAGTGGAATTTTCTGAAAACTTAATTTGTGTTTCGTGATCAAGTGTTCTCAAAACAAGTCCATCCACCATAGAACTTAGGACTATAGCTGTATCTTCAATCGGTTCACCTCTCCCCAGCTGTAGGTCATTTACAGACAGAAAGCTTGCTTTGCCTCCTAGCTGAGTCATAGCCACTTCGAAAGAAACCCTTGTTCTAGTTGAGGATTTCTCAAAGATTAAACCCAGGAACTTACCTTCCAGAACATTAGAAACTTTTTTCTTAGCTTTAAGTTGAATGGAATTCTCGATAATCCTTTCAAGGTCTGCTACATCGTAATTGTTTAAATCTAAAAAATGATAATTCATATGATTAAAAAAGGTGCGTGACTATATAGATTATCGATCATTTAAGCAATTAATGGTAAGCTTCGCGGCCTTAAAAATAAAGCTTATTAATATGCAGAAATTTACAGTTAAGCCAATGAGCAATATAGCTCAAATAGGACTAGAAAAATTAGAAGGCACAGACTGCTCTTTGGAGGAAAACACTGATAACCCTGATGGAGTTTTAGTAAGGAGCACGAAACTTTCGAAAGATGATTTGAATTCAGATTTGAAAGCAATATCTAGAGCTGGTGCAGGTGTTAACAATATTCCAGTAGATAGCTGCACAGAACAAGGGATAGTTGTTTTTAATACTCCAGGTGCTAATGCTAATGCCGTAAAAGAATTGGTGCTTGCGGGTCTAATGCTTTCTTCTAGAAATGTATACGCAAGCATAGATTTTGTAAATGAGCTTGTTGACATGGATCAAATGAGTGACCTTGAACCTTTTTTGGAAAGTAACAAAAAACAATTCAAGGGTAGTGAACTTGCGGGCTCAACTCTTGGGGTTGTTGGTCTCGGTGCTATAGGTTCGAAAGTTGCTCGAATGGGAGTTGCTCTCGATATGGAAGTGGTAGGTTATGATCCAGCACTTTCCGTTGAAGCTGCGTGGAAACTCCCCAGTCAAGTTCAGCCAGCAAGCTCAATAGAAGAGTTATTTAAGGTCAGTGACTATATATCAATTCATATTCCTGCCTTGCCAAGCACAGAAGGTATTATTAACAGAGATTTATTCAAAGAAGCTTCTAACCTTTCGCTCCTTAACTTTGCTAGACATGAAGTAGTAAATACTGACGATGTTTTAGAGTACCTTGACAAAGGGTGTTTAAGAAATTTTATAACTGACTTTCCTACTCCTGGACTCATAAAAAGAGCAAATACAAATAAAGACGTTGTACTTCTACCTCATATTGGTGCAAGTACAGCCCAAGCTGAAGAGAATTGCGCAGTCATGGCAGTTAATCAAGTTGTTGATTTTCTCGAAACCGGAAACATAAGAAATTCAGTAAATTTTCCTAATGTACAACTCAAGAGAACTACAGAATTTAGAATAAGCATCATCAATAAAAATGTCCCCGCTATGATAGGTCAGATTGCTACTGCCCTTGGAGAATTAAACCTCAACATTGCTGAAATGACTAACGTCAGCAGAGGGGACATCGCTTACAATCTCATAGATATTGAGAACGAAGTTAATGAAGAGTCAATATCAAAACTTAAAGAGATTGAGAATGTAATCAATGTTCGATTAATACGTTAATCTTTTAAGTTGTTGTTTTATTTATAGATTTATTTTTTAAGGTTTAAAGCTATTAATTAACCTTTCCTTTATTCAAATTACGCACAGTTTTAATAGCTGATGGCTGAAAAGTGTCAATAGTCAATTTTTTTTTTACTTGTAAACAAAAATAATCATAATTTTCTTTAAGATATTGTTTTTATTAGTAATTTTAAAATGTGTTTGAAATTTGATCAATTCGCTGAAAGTCGCCTATTTTTCCTGCCTAAGAAAAAACTAGTAAGTTATCCAAAGAGTTATCCACAGAAAATGTGGATAAAAAAAACAATTTTTTTTTAGGAAAGTTTCGATTCTTTTATTTATTCATCATAATGATATTTATGACTCTAAACAAACTGCCAAATATGGATTTGTCATGGCTTGAAGAGCTAGAAAATGAATTTACAAAACCATATATGCTTAATTTACGTGAATTCTTGATTAAAGAAAAAGTAAATAAAAAAACTATTTTTCCTTCTACTGAAAAGACCTTTGCATCCCTAAAAATGACTCCTCTAAATGATGTAAAGTTGGTGATTTTGGGGCAGGATCCTTACCATGGGCCGGGGCAAGCTAACGGCCTCGCATTTTCGGTTGAAAGACAGACAAAAATTCCCCCATCGCTAATGAATATTTATAAAGAGATCAAGGAAGACACTAAACAAATTCCACCCAATCATGGAGATTTAACTTTTTGGGCAAAGCAGGGAGTATTGCTTTTGAACTCCGTACTGACTGTAGAAAAAGGTTTAGCTGCCTCTCATGCAAATAAAGGTTGGGAGGTTTTTACAGATAAAATTATTGAGATATTGAATCAAAAAGATAATTTAGTTTTTTTGCTATGGGGCAGTTACGCCCAAAAGAAGGGTTCATTTATTGAATCTACTCGACATAAAATATTGCATGCACCACATCCATCTCCCTTGTCAGCTCATAGAGGTTTTTTTGGCTCTAAGCATTTTTCCAAGGCTAATGATTATCTTATTATGAAGGGAAAGACTCCAATTCGATGGACCGAAGAAGAGGGTAATTAAAAAATTACCTTCTGATCTGTGTAGTTCTTGTTCATAGATAGAAGGTAGTGATTTTCACCTTCAATTGATGAGGACATTAAAACTAAACCTATTGGTTTTTGATTTTCATCATAAACTTTTGATAATGGTTTAACTTCTTTGTCTGCTTTCTGGATGATTATGTTAGGAAGTTTTTTTGCCCTGTAGTGCATTCTTGCGACTATTTCTTGACCAGTGTAGCAACCTTTCTCAAAATCCACTCTTGATGTGAGGTGATACCCAAGCTCATGAGGCGTAAATTTATTGCTGGAATCATAAGTAACTTCGTAATTGAAATTCGCTATTTCATCTAACTTCCATTCGTTCTCATCATTAGAAATATCATAGATATCAAATACAGTCAGATCTTGGGCATAAATTATATGAAACTTCTTTTCTAGGTAATGGATTCTGGAAAATGAATCATTACTTTCATATGTTTTATCTAAATTAGCAGTGGGAAAGTTCTCCTTAAGCCAATCAGCTGGGATTCCATAGAATTTATACCCAACTTCCAATGACATTTTGGAATCATAAAAAGGCTGATACTTTTGGAGCACGTTCTGGATTAACTCAAGCACTTTTTGATCACCTATTAGGTGATATGAATCAACTTTTTTGGAATTTATAGCAGTAATGAATGAACCTATGACCCTGCCTTTTACATCACAAATTGAACCTAAAACACAATTGTCTTTAGAGACCTTTTCCATATCTGACGTTATTTGACCTTGCAGCAGTTCAAATGAGCCTTTGCCATTTAATTCAAGTATGCTCAAATACTCAAGATTTATAAGACTACTTTGTTCCACGATAACTATTATAAGGCAATATTTTGAATGAATTAGAGAAAAAAATACTGTGGCAATGCAGGCGCGGTTTGTGGGAACTAGACGCGATCCTTATTCCATTTGTGGAAAGTAATTTTTCTTCATTGGAAGAAGAAGAAATTAATAATTTTAGGAAATTGCTGGCCTACGAGGATATTGAGATATTCGATATTTTAGTAAATAAGAAAGCTTTTGATGATGAAGATCTAAATTCAATCATTTCTAAAATACTTGATTTTCAAATTTCTCAATTAGAAGAGTCCTAATGATTCTTATCGCAGACTTGGGTGCAACCAACGCAAGATTTTGCGTTACAAAAGACAGCTCATCATTTTTTTGTGAAGCGAATTATAAAATTAGTAATTTCAATTCACTAGAATCACTCTGTTTGCAATATATGTCAGATCATAAACTAGAAGATCTTGATAAGGCCATAATCGGAGTAGCCGCACCGATACTTGGCGATAAAGTTATTTTCGTAAATGTTAATCTTGAATTTAGTATTTCTCAAACTAGAAGGAAGCTTTTTTCTTCAGGCTTGCTAGTTGTTAATGATCTTGAACTTCAGGGGTATGCAATTTCAAGTCTCAAGACTTCAGATTTATCTTATATAGGCGAACCAAAACTTTCTGATGGGGCTAAAATACTTATTGCACCTGGCACTGGACTAGGTTTAGCGGGAATAGTAAACGGCAATGTGGTTGCTACCGAAGCGGGACATATCAATATATCTGACAAGATCTCAAGACCTGATTTAAAAAAAATAATGGATCGTTTCATGTCAGATTTTAAGAGAGTTCCCACCTATGAAGATTTCCTCTCAGGAAAGGGTATAACTTATTTCTATTCTTCTTTAACCGAAAATGCGGACAATGCACTTTCTAGCGAGGACATACTTTCAAACAGGACGGATACTTATTGCCTTCAGGTTATTAACCTCCTCAATTACCTTTTATCTTCTTACCTAAGATATATGGCATTAGTCTGGGGAGCAAATGGTGGCGTTTTGCTATCAGGCTCCATAGTTAACTCTTTATTGCTTGAAGAAGATTATCAAGAATTTAGAAAAACTTTTGAAGATAGTGAGACTATGGGCGATTTCATGCAATCAACACCCTTGGCTATAGTAAATATAGAAAATATAGGTTTTGTTGGAGGTCTAGAATTATCGAAGAAATTACTCGTTTCGTGAACTTAATCTTTATTTAATGGTCTATCATTACGTAAAATGAAAGTTTCAAATAAGGCAATAGATCTAGGGCTCGTTAGAAGAGCTAAAGCAGGAGATTATCAAGCATTTGATCTGCTTGTATTGAAGTATCAATCTCGACTTATATCAACAGCCTTTAGGTTTGTGAAAGATGTACATATAGCAGAGGACCTTGTTCAGGAATCTTTTATAAAATCTTTTAACTCTCTTGCATCTTTTAGAGAGGATAGTTCTTTTTACACTTGGATATATAGAATCACTGTCAATACTTCAAAGAACTTCCTAGTATCAAAAAAGAGAAAGAATGAGTTATTAAGTTCCGATATATCCGAAGATCAAACTTATGAAATTGAATATGAAGATACCGACACTCCCGAAGACTTATTGCAAGCTTCACAACTAAAAAAGCTTATAACAGAAACTATTGATCAGCTTGGGGAAGATACCAAAACTGCTCTTACATTAAGGGAGCTAGATGGACTAAGTTATGAAGAGATAGCTAAGGTTGTAAATTGTCCCGTGGGAACAGTTAGATCGAGAATATTTCGAGGTAGAGAAGTTGTTGATGAAGCAATATCGCAATATAAGCAAGCCTATAAGACAAAACATTTAGAGGTTACGAAATGAATAATAATAAAAATATGAAAGAGAAAATATCTGCTTTGGCTGATGGAGAGCTTTCAGATTTTGAAACTAGAAGAATATTGACCGAAATATCGTCAAATCCTGAGTACAGAGAATTTTGGCGAAGCATTCATCAGACCAAACAAGCATTGGAAAAACCCAGCTCTGAATTTCTTGATTCAGATATAACTGAATCACTTTATTCTAAGCTTGGAAAAAGAAGACCAAACCAAACAAAGCAAATTAAAAACAACCTTTTTCCTCAATATCAATTTTATTTAGCTTCTTTGATAGGGTGCTTTGGCGTTATTATCTTCTCTTTGATGCCCCAATCAACAGAAAGTTTTTCTGATCTTGCTTCTCAAAAGATCAATCAAGCAATAGACAGTCCACAAGCAATACAGGTTTTGAATGATTCAGTGTCTGGAATGGATGTTATCCTTCAAGGCTTTGAATCGAATAATCTAGGCACACTAGCCAATTATAAATTTTCTAATTCAGGAGAAACCTTCAAAGTGAGTTTGTATCCGATTAAAGAAATCAATAAAATAGGGTTAAATGAAGCTACAAAGATTTCATACATAAAATCCAAAACCGGAGTTTATGTCTTATCGGTTAGTGGGAACATTTCTACTGACCAAAAAAATCAAATTCTTCAGAAAGCAAATTTTTTTGCTGATAAATTAAAATAAGAAAAAAATGACAAAAAACAAAATATTTTTGCTGACCCTGCTTGTATCTTTTTTTAGTGCAATTGAAGCAAGAGAGTTACCTAATTTTTCAGATTTAGCTGAGAATTCGTCACCTGCCGTTGTTAATATCACCAGTTCAAGAACTGTAAAAGAAAGGAATACTTACGGAAGAGGTTTTGGCGATCCTAGATATGACGAATTTTTCGAGAGATTTTTTGGCCAGCAACCCAGACCATCTCAACCCAGAGAAAATACTAGACCAGTCATATCTACTGGCTCAGGATTTATTATCTCTGAAGATGGATATTTATTGACTAACAATCATGTAGTTGAAGATGCAGATGAGATAACGGTAAGCTTAGGGGATAGAAGAGAATATCAGGCAGAGGTTATCGGAGCAGATGAGAGATCTGATGTAGCGTTACTAAAAATCGATGCCAAGAATCTACCAACTCTAAAAATTGGTAAATCTAAAGATCTAAAGGTAGGAGAATGGGTCGTGGCTATTGGTTCTCCCTTTCAGCTTAGGTTTTCAGTCACTTCGGGAATTGTAAGTGCAAAAGGTAGGAGCATACCCAATGGCTCTGACTCAACGTATGTTCCATTCATACAAACAGATGTTGCAATTAATCCTGGAAATTCTGGAGGTCCTCTCTTTAATCTAGAAGGTGAGGTAGTGGGAATTAACTCACAAATTTATACTAGGTCGGGTGGTTATATGGGCGTATCTTTTGCAATTCCAATAGATTATGCGATGGATGTAGCAGATCAGTTAAAAGAAAAAGGTTATGTTGCCAGAGGATGGTTAGGAGTCAGCATTCAAGAGATAACTAGCGAACTTGCTGAGGCTTTAGATATGGAAATTCCAAAAGGGGCTTTAATCTCTCAGATCATTAAAGATAGTCCAGCAGAGCAGTCTGGCCTGAAAGAAGAAGATGTAATTCTGTTCTTTGATGGGGAAGAAATCTTTTATTCTTCTGATCTGCCCCTAACTGTTGGGGCTATTAGGCCTGAGACTGAAGTAAACGCTATGGTTTTAAGAGACGGTAAGAAAAAAACCATAAAAGTAACTGTAGGTGAATTGCCTAAAGATCCAACTATTGCTTTCAATGATACTCAGGAGAATATTTTAGGAATCGTTGTTGAAAATCAGGTTGAAAATAATCAAAGAATATTCATCGAAGGTGTAATGGTGACTTCTGTTGATCCAAATGGCATTGCTTATAAGTCAGGGATAAGAAGAGGGGACATTATTTACTCACTAGCAAGAGTAAAGATTCAAAATGTTAATGAGTTTAGAGATGTTCTTTCTGATTTGGATGTAGAAAGAAATACCACCATCGGTGTCTCAAGGAACGGAAATAAGAGAATTCTTAGCTTAAATTTGTCAAAATAGAGTTCCTAGCTTTTATTGGCTAGACCTAATGCAATGAATATAAGAAATTTCTCAATCATTGCCCATATTGATCATGGGAAATCTACCTTAGCAGATAGAATTATTGAGCTTTGCGGCGGCTTGTCGGAAAGAGAAATGACCTCTCAGGTTTTGGATACACTTGAGTTGGAACAAGAAAGGGGTATCACCATAAAATCTCAGACTGTAAACCTGAATTACAAATCTGATGATGGAGAATCTTATCAGTTCAATTTGATAGATACTCCTGGACATGTCGATTTTGCCTATGAAGTCTCAAGATCTCTCTCTGCTTGCGAAGGTGCAATTCTATTGGTGGACGCTTCTCAGGGAGTTGAGGCCCAGACTCTTTCAACATGCTATAACGCTGTTGAAGAAGGTCTCACCATCATTCCAGTTTTAAATAAAATAGATTTAGCTCAGTCTGATCCTGAGCGAATTAAGAAAGAGATTGAAGAAATTATCGGGGTTGATGCTTCTGATGCTCCGGCAATTAGCGCTAAGAATGGAACAGGTATCAAGGAAGTCTTAGAACAGGTAGTTAAGATGGTCCCAGCACCTAAAGTTGAAATTAAAGAACCTTTGCAGGCCTCTATTATTGATTCATGGTTTGATAATTATTTAGGAGTTGTCTCATTAGTTAGGGTTGTAAAAGGTAAAATTGCTAAAGGAGATAAAATAGAAATTTTTTCAAGAAAAGAAACTCATACCGTTGACAAAATAGGTGTCTTTACGCCCAAAATAACTGATCTTCAAGAACTGCATTCTGGTCAGGTAGGATTTATCTGTGCAAGTATTAAAGAAATTAGAGGCGCTCCAGTAGGAGATACAATTATTAAAGCTAATTCAGGAACAGAAAATTTAGAGGGATTTCAGGAAGTCAATCCTCAGGTTTATGCAGCTTTATTTCCTCAAGATTCAGATGACTTTGAAGCTTTTCGAGAAGCATTAGAAAAATTATGCCTAAATGATGCTTCTTTGCATTATGAACCTGAACATTCTGAAGCCTTAGGTGCGGGTTTTAGATGTGGCTTCTTAGGGACATTGCATATGGAGATAATTTCAGAAAGACTCAATAGAGAATATGGAATGGACTTGATAGCTACTGCACCTACGGTTGCCTATGAGGTAATAACTACTGATCAAGAAGTGAGAAGAGTAGAAAATCCTAGTGCTTTGCCCGATACATCAAAAATCAAAACAATACTGGAACCTATCGCAAGGGCAAATATTCTTGTTCCAGATTCCTATATAGGATCTGTCATGAAATTATGTAATGACAGGCGTGGAAAGCAAGTCAATATGAGATATGTAGGCGGTCAAGTCGAATTATGTTACGACTTACCTTTGAGTGAAATAGTAGTAGATTTTTTTGATAGATTAAAATCCGTTAGTAGAGGATATGCCTCTTTAGATTATTCTTTAGATAGATATGAGGAATCGGACGTCATCAAACTAGACATACTTCTTAACGGAGACAAAGTAGATGCTCTCGCTTATATGGCCCATAGAACAGTAGCCAATCTTAAAGGAAAGCAATTTACTGAAGCTTTAAAGGAAGTCATACCAAGACAACAATTTGATGTTGCTATACAGGCTGCTATTGGAGCAAAAATAATTTCCAGGCAAACTGTAAAAGCTTATCGAAAAGACGTGACGGCTAAACTTTACGGTGGTGACGTTACTAGAAAAATGAAACTACAGAAAAAACAAAAAGAAGGAAAGAAGAGGATGAAGAATATAGGTAGAGTTGAAGTCCCTCAAGATGCCTTTTTATCTGTTCTCAAGGTTGGAGATTAAGGTGCTATCTACTGGCTTAATTCTTTCTATCCTAGTTGAATTATTAGGATTTGTTTTATGGATCAAGTTTGTTAGAGATGGTCAAAATAAATACAAAGATTTCACAAGTGCTTTTATGTTCTTGGTTGCTTTATTCATTCTCTACCAAGTTTTTAAATTAAACTTAGATTTTGGATTGGTACTGGCGACTGCCACTCTATTTGCAGCTTTTGCTTGGATTTTAGGCAGTGTCATTAAACTAGAGGAATTAAGAAAAGAAAGTAAGTCTTATTTTTTTATACTTCTCGTTATAACTTGTATAAGATCGTTTGCCTATGAGCCTTATCAGATACCCAGTCGATCGATGGTACCTGGATTGCAAGTCGGGGATTTCGTTTTGGTTAATAAATACGCTTATGGGCTGAAGTTTCCAGGCTCTCATTTACTTTTGACAGCTTTTAATGCTCCTCAAAGGAATGATGTGGCGGTCTTTATTCCTCCACATACGCTTTGTGACACCGAAGCAATTGAAGCAAGGCCCGATTTAGCAAATTTATCACTTGCAGAAAGCCAGCTTTTTTTAAAAAAATTCTCTAGCCTTCAAGAAAGCAGATGTACGCCTGGTGGCGTTAAATTTGTTAAAAGAGTCATCGGAGTTCCTGGTGATATTGTAGAAATTAAAGGTTATGAGATTTGGGTAAATGGAACGAAGATTCAGCAGAAGCTAATAGAATCCAATTCAGATGAAAATCTTATACAAGAGACACTAAATCAAGGAATACATGTCATCAGAACTCTTGGTTTGAGTGATTATGCACAGCATAGATGGAAAGTTCCTAACGGCAGCTATCTTGCTATCGGAGACAATAGGGACAATAGTTTAGATAGTCGAGCTTGGGGTTATTTCTCCGAAGATTATTTAATTGGAAAAGCAGACTTTATTTGGATGCATTGGTCTTCTTACTCGTCACTACCAACTCTTTCCAGAAATAAAAAAATTCAATAATGAAGGAAATTTTTTCGAATATTGGATACTCTTTTAAAGACGTCAGTCTGATTGACTTAGCCCTAACCCATAAAAGCCTTTCTTCTAAAAATAATGAGAGGCTAGAATTCCTTGGTGACGCCATAATTAATCTTTACATTTCTGAAAGATTATTTAATTCTTACAGCGATCTTGATGAAGGAAAGCTCACAAGACACAAAGCCAGCATAGTTAGCAGAGATAACCTTAATTCCATTGCATATAAACTTGCTATTGGCGATTTCATAAAACTGGGTAAGGGAGAAAAATTGGAAGGAAATTCCATTCTTGGAAACACTTTTGAAGCTCTCGTAGGAGCCGTTTTTCTTGATTCGGACTACGCCACAACTAAGATAGTTCTTGATAATTTATTCAAAGAAGATTTTCTTGAGATTGATGAGATTGATGAGTGGAAGGACCCTAAATCACGTTTACAAGAAATTGTTCAAAAGAAATATAAATCATTGCCAACTTATTCTGTAAAAGAGACTACAGGCTCTGATTCTATGAGATTTGAAGCCACCTGCTTGGTCAGAGAGGCGGATATGACAAGTCAAGGCAAGGGAAAAACAAGAAAAAGATCGGAGTCTCAGGCTGCCATAAACATGCTTCATTTAATGGATGAAAATGGATCTTAAAACTAAATCTGGATATGTTTCCATTGTAGGTAAAACCAATGCCGGCAAGTCTACACTTTTAAATAACATATTGGGCCAGAAGATTGCTATAACCTCACGAAAACCACAAACCACCAGACATAGATTTTTGGGTATAAGAACTGACAATGAATTTCAGATCATTTTTGTAGATACACCCGGCTTCCATTCAGGCCAAAAAAGAGCTCTAAATAGATACATGAATAAAGTAGCTTCAAACGCCATGCGAGGAGTGGATATTGTTTTGTATGTTTTAGATAAGTTAAATTGGACTGAGGAAGATCTTTCTAGAGTTAATTCAATCTCAGATGAAACTTCAGTAATTTTGGTCATCAATAAAGTTGATAAGCTTGAAGAAAAGAATAGCTTGCTACCTTTTATAAAAGAGCTCAGTGAGAAAGATTTATTTAGTCATATTATCCCTATATCTGCCTTAAAAGATTTAGGTGTTGAGGACTTAGTAAAGCTAATTCATGAAAAGTTACCAATTGGAGGTCATTTATATCCTGAAGATCAGGTAACAGATATATCTGAAAGATTTTTAGCAAGTGAAATAATACGAGAGAACTGCATTAACAGGCTTGGTGATGAGCTTCCATACAGGATCAGTGTTTCAATAGAACGCTTTTCTGAGGTAAAAGGGATCATTCATATCGATTCAGTAATTTTTGTAGAAAAGCAAAGTCAAAAAGGAATGTTGATAGGGCAGTCTGGCTCTATGCTCAAGTCTATAGGTACAGCGTCACGTAAGGAGTTAGAAAAATTATTAGAATCAAAAGTAATGCTTAAAACATGGGTAAAAGTCAAAAGCGGCTGGTCTGATAACGAGTCATTACTTCCATCTATGGGATATGACCTTGATAAATAAAATCTCATTGGAGCCTGCATTTGTTCTTCATACAAGAGCATTTCAGGAAACCAGTATTATTGTTGATTTCTTTACCCAGTCCTACGGCAGGTTAAATGCCATTGCAAAAGGGGCAAAAAGACCCAAGAGTCCATTAAGAAGTGTTTTAACCCCTGCCTCCAAACTGTCTATAACTTTATCGGGAAAGAATGACCTCAAAACCTTGTCCAATGTGGAAATTATTGATCACTACCAACTAGACAATAGCATTTCTTTCAATTCCATTGTTTACATAAATGAATTAATAACCAAAGCAACGGAAAAGGAAGATCCTCACAAAGAAATATTTAACCAATACGAGAACTTGATCATTAATTTATCCAATAACTCAAATAATTCAGAATTGGAGAGGGTTCTAAGAGATTTTGAACTTAATCTTCTTCAAGAAATGGGCTACGGAATAGATTTAACTAGAGATGCAGAGACGAACCGAAAGATAGAAAGAGGTGTTAGTTACAAATTTAACCCTGATAGAGGGTTTTCCAGTGAAGAAAAAATTCCTTCCGAAAAGCTTTTCGCCGGAGAAGATATAATAAATTTTAGCAATGGTAATTTCGAAAAAAAGGCAACAAGAGATTGCGCAAAGACTATAATGAGAAAGGCCTTAGATTTTCATCTAGGCAATAAAACCTTAAACATAAGAAAGTATTTATCAAAAAATTAAAATGATTAAAGGAATTGGTATCGACTCAGTTGACCAAGATAGGATGGCGAGAATCTTCTCAAGATATGGTCAAAAATTTCAAGACAAAATATTAGGTCCAAGCGAAAAAGAAGAATTGAAAATTAGGTCACACAAATTTCAAAAAATTAGATATTTATCTAATAATTTTGCTTGCAAAGAAGCCTTTTCCAAAGTTCTAGGGCTTGGTTTTAGGGAAGGTGTATCTTTAAAAGAGATAGAGATTCTGAGAAATGAAAATGGAAAACCCTACATTCATTTATCTGGCAATACACACAAAATAGCCGACCGCTTGGAAATCAAAAATATTAATGTTTCGATCACTGATACCAATAATTTATCTACAGCATTTGTAATAGGAGAATAGATATGAGAATTATTCTTTTGGGGCCTCCAGGGGCAGGAAAAGGAACTCAAGCTGAATCAATATGTGACAATTATAAAATCCCACACATCTCAACTGGAAATATGTTGAGAGAAGCAGTTGATGCAGGAACAAAACTTGGTCTAGAGGCTAAATCCCTTATGGATGCAGGAATTTTAGTTTCTGACGAAGTAATTGTCGGATTGGTAGAAGAGAGGATATCTCAACCTGATTGCTCGTCTGGTTTCCTTTTTGATGGCTTTCCTAGAACTCTTCCACAAGCCGAAGCCCTGATTGAGAGAAATGTAAATATTGATGCTGTTGTCGAAATAGATGTTCCTGATCAAGACATAATTGAGCGTATGTCAGGTAGAAGAATGCATCCTGCATCAGGAAGGAATTATCATATAATTTATAACCCACCAAAAACCGAAGGTATAGATGATATTACTGGAGAGGAGCTTATCTTGAGAGAAGATGATAAGCCTGAAACTGTAAAGGATAGACTCAAAGTTTATGCTGATCAGACATCTCCTTTGATTGCGTTTTATTCCGATTTATCCTCTCAGAGTGAACTGGATTACATAAAGGTTTCTGGCACTGCTTCTCCAAAAGAAGTCACAGAAGCTATCTTCAAAGAACTTAATACCTAATTGACTAATATTCTCGCAATAGACACTTCATCAGATATTTGTTCCGTTTCACTAGGAAAGGGAAAAGAAATCTTTGATTTTCATAAAAGTCTTCCAAAGCAACATACTGAAAATCTTCTTAACGTCATTTCGGATCTGCTAGGTCAATCTGAGCTGAACTACGTTGACTTACAAGCTGTTGCCGTAGGAGTAGGTCCTGGATCTTATACAGGTATAAGATTGGCATGTGCTGTGGCACAGGGTATTGCTTTTTCACACAACATAAAAGGTTTGACCCTTTCTAGTTTAGAATTAATTGCAATCCAAGCTTTTCATAAAACCAAATCATCAAATATTGTCGCCATATCAGATTTAAATTTAGAAAAGTTATATATCTCTGAATCAAAGTTTTCCGATGGAGATATAGACTCCACATTCAGAGCAATCTCTCAAGAGGAATTTAAGCAAGAGGACTTTGATGATAACAGCCTCTTCGTGGGTCCTGGTTGTTCTCTTTTTCCTGAAATAACTAATAAATTAGAAGGAATTTTACCAAAAGCATCAAACTTAGTTGAAATCGCTCGTATGAGATTTAAAAATGATCTTCTCTCAGACCCAGAAGACTTCCTCCCAATTTACTTGAATGACGAAGATAGCTGGAAAAAAATAAAATGACTTACTTAGAAGCTTTTTATCTAGCTGTTATACAGGGATTGACTGAATTTCTACCTATATCTAGTTCTGCTCATTTAATTCTATTATCAGAATATTTAGGATCGGACCAAAATCTTTTTTACGATGTATCTCTTCATTTAGGTACTTTAATTGCTGTTTGTATTTACTTTAAAGATGACTTGAAGGAGATTATTGCTTCAATCTTTAAGTATAGATCGCCTTCGAATAATAAACTTCTAATGCAATTAATAATATCTTCTCTTCCTACTCTAATCTTGGGATTTATTTTAGTTGACCTAATAGACTCTTTCTTACGGACTAGTGCAATTATAGCCATTACAACAATTGTATTTGGAGTAGTTCTATTTGCAGCTACTTTCAAAACTCCCAAGAAAATGACAGTCGATGAAATAACAATAAAAGAAGCATTGATAATAGGATTAGCTCAATCTCTTGCATTGATTCCCGGTACATCTAGATCCGGAATTACTATTTCTACTGGTTTGTTCTTGGGCTTAGATAATAAAACAGCCTCAAGATTTAGCTTCCTAATGGCAATACCAACCATAGGAGCTATTGCAGCCTACCAATTGGTCTCTGTAGAGCTAAACTATCTTATCCAATATTCGCATGTAAATATTTTGGGTCTATTTGTGTCTTTCATTGTTGCCTATATCACTATTGATTTCTTTATAAGATTTATAAATAAAATAGGTTTTCTTCCTTTCGTAATTTATAGAATTATTCTGGGACTAATACTGTTGATGGCATTTATCTGATGAGATTTTTTGTCAGTTACTCTCATTCCTGCCTAAAACAAAAAGCACTATCCTTATCAAAAAACCTTAATTTAGAGTTATTTGATCATTTTAAGATTGACGATATTGCTTCTTTCTCCAATGATTATTTTTTGGTTTGTACAAGTGAAAGACTGATTTTAAAAAAAGGTTTAAAGAAAAATCTAAAACCTATCTTTTCAAATTTTGATGATTGGGCCACAAACTATAATGATGAGTTACTAAAAAAAGCACTGAAAGGACTACCGAAACAATTTTCTTGTCTTGATGTCACGGCAGGATTCGGAAAAGACTCTTTAGAAATCTCCAAATTAAATCATTGCCGCTCAATTACATTACTAGAAAAAGCATCTTGGATGTATTCACTTTTAGAAGATGGGCTTGAAAATGTTTATTCAGGAGAAGCAAAACAACTGACTAAGAAATTTTCCCTTCGCAATATAGATAATTTAACATTTCTTAATTCATCAAAAGAAAAATACGATTTAATTTATATTGACCCAATGTTTTATGGCGTTCAGAAATCAAAAGCAAAAAAACACATGCAAGCCTTGAGAGATTTGTCTTCAGATGAAACTCAAAAAGGACTGTTAAGGGAAAGCCTAAATAGTGCAAAATTTAGAGTTATCGTCAAAAGACATAAGCACATGAATTATCTTGATGATGAAGTCCCTACAAGGTCTATAAAAGGTAAGGTGGTGCGATACGATATTTACAATATCATTTAGAAAAGTTATCGACGAATTCTAAGAAATTCTCATCAAAAAATTGTTTATAAAGTTTTTTTGCTCGTTTTGTAATCTTGGAGGCAGATAAATAACCTTCTTCGTCTTCCTTAAAATATTTAGTTTCTTTCATCATGTAAACGAAATTATCAAACTTTGCTTTATCTGAGAATTCTGGATAAGGCCAACCTTCTATCTGCTCCAATTTCTCTGCTAATTCCTTACATTGAGTCTTCAGATCATCCTTCATTATCTTTTCTTGTTTCCATATAGAGCTCATAACAATATAAAACCTTTTCAGGCTTGGCTCGCAAAGATTAGAAATAGCTATATATTTTTCAAAGGAAGGACTATTTGCTATCGGTGGAATAATGTTACCTTCTTCGTCAGTATCTATTACACCAATGCTTTTTAGGACGCTCATAGCGCCTCTGATGGCCTCAGAATTAATTGTATTTTTTTTCAAATGAAAATCTTTTGCAAAGATTGGGTAGATCATTACCAGTAAGTTGATGATATCTTCTTCAGAGGCCTTCTTAACAAATTTAACAGATTCACAAATTAAAGAGTAAAGAATAAATAGATGAGCGATGTTGTTCTTATAAAAAGACAAGGTTGCTACTTGATCTGAAGTAGGGCGGTAAACTTTCTTGGAAGAAACAAAGTTGGGAGTGATAAATCCTAATTTCTCTGTTTTTACTATCATATCTTTTACATCGGTTTGAGTAATCCACACATCTTTGTAGTCAGAGGAATTTTCAATTAATTCCATAAAAAATTTGATTCTACTCATTAAATCCTCTTCGCTCATAGCTTGCGTAGAAGAAGTAAGAAGGGCTAATGAGAAAAGGCTGGTAGAAGTAACGGCAACTGAGTTATTTATAGACTTAATAACATCTTGTCCTAATTGGCTAGTTATTTGTTGTAACCATTCTGGCTTTTCTTTTGGAGAAGAAATTGAATACTCATCTAAGTGTTCCTTTAAAAAATTTTCTAAATCAATAGGTTCAGCAAAGTTTAGATAAGCATTTCCGAGATAATTTCTGAAGTCTTTAAAAACCTTTAAAGGATCGAAAATACTTTCTTTTTGCTTCTTGCCTCCAGCTAATTCAGAAAGATAACTTTGCCCCTCTAAAATCTTTTCGTAGCCAATGTAGATGGGCACAATTTTAACATTTTGATTTTTTAAAGATGCGTAACTTCTGATCACTAAAGAGAGTAGTCCCGGTCTAGATGGAAGACTCAGACCTGTTCTGCTTCTTCCTCCCTCCGGAAAGAATTCAATTGAGTTTCCTCTAGTCATTAATGCCCTAATATGTTCAAAGAAAACAGTACTATACAAGGCATTACTCATAAAGGTTCTTCGCATAAAAACGGCTCCGGCTCCTCTTAAAATACCTCCAATTATTGGTAGATTAAGATTATTTCCTGCTGCCACTTGTGGGACCATCAGACCATTTTCATAAAGTAAATAAGTCAAAGCACAATAGTCAATATGACTTCTGTGACAGGGCAAAAATATTAAAGAATTATCTTTAGAAAGTTCTCTAATTTCTTCAAGGTTTTTAGTATGCAAACCTTCATATCTAGTATTCCAGAACCAGGTAAATCCGGAAGCAAGCAAACTCACTATAGGATAGTTCATATCTGAACAAATCTCATTAGCATATCTATATGCTTTTTTTGTGAGTTGCTTCTTTCTGGATGAATTACCGTTCGATAATTCTTTAATTTCTTCTCTCACATATTTATTTCTTACAAGTGATTTCACAAGAGTTCTTCTGTGTGAGATGTCAGGACCGAGCATTGCTTGTTTGGATTTTCTAAAAACAGCCCTTAAATATCTGCTAATAATTAAAGCATTTTTTTCTATAGAATTTTTCTGTTCAATTTCTTCTTGAATATTAAATAACCTTTCAAATTGAATTGTTAGATTTCTTCCATGGATAAACAGTTTGAAAATTCTTTTTATTGAACCTGCTGGCCGCCATGAGGGGGAGAATATAATTTTAAACAATGATTGTTCTTTATCAGGTCTATTTCCCCAAGATAATGTTACTGGAATTATAGAAATATCATCTCCAGTTCTGAGAATTTCCTCTAAATTATGAGTTTTTTGTCTCTTAAACCTTTGTTCAGAAATTAAATATTTTGGACTCTTTAGGCAAATATATCTTTTGGAACTTACATCCGGAAGATTTCCAAGCGGGCTTATTAAATTATTTTTTTTGCACAGCTCATTTAATACAACAAGGTCTATTAGGGATTCGCTTGCAAGCGCATATACAATATTTTTATTCTTTTCTAATTTAGCAAGGTCTTCAAACCTTAGCTTGGAAGAAACGAAAGGCTTAATAAGGTAGCTCAATAGCTTAAAAATAAAACTATTGGTGTAAAAATTCATTATTTCTTCAATTTTGTAAAGTTATCTGCGGTGAGTTTACCTTTTCATAGTAAAATTTAAACTTACTTTATGCTTTTAAATATGCCGAAGTGGCGGAATTGGTAGACGCAGGGGATTCAAAATCCCCCGCCCTTTGGGTGTGAGAGTTCGAGTCTCTCCTTCGGCACCATCTAATATTCATTTGAAAATACAGAATTACAATTTCGATCTACCAGAGCACTTAATTGCAAAAAACCCACCTGAACTTCGAGCATCAAGTAGGCTGCTAGTAGTTGATGACGAATTAATCGATAGAAATTTTACTGACATTCCACAATATTTGCATGAAGGTGATTTGTTGGTTATTAATGATACAAGGGTTTTCAAGGCAAGATTAGACGCCTCTAAATTAACAGGAGGAAAAGTTGAAGTGCTCTTGGAAAGAAAAGTAGATCAATATCATGCATTGGCAATGACAAAGTCTAATAGGCCAATGAAATTAGGAGATGAGCTGATTATCCCAAATTCAGAAATTACAGCAGAAGTAATTGAAAAGCGAGAATATCTCTGCCTACTAAAATTTTCACGTGATGTTGAAGAAGTAATAGAAGATCATGGCACAATACCAATCCCTCCTTATATGAATAGAGTCCCAAGTCAAAATGATTATGAAAGATATCAGACCATCTATGCTGATAAAGAAAAGGAAAGATCTTCCGCAGCCCCAACTGCAGGATTGCATTTTGATGAAAATCTATTAGAAACTGTTAAAGATAAAGGCGTTGAAATAGTTCCCATTACTTTAGATATTGGGTTAGGTACTTTTAAACCAATAACTTCTGAAAAAATTACTGACCATAAGATGCACTCAGAAATGATTTACCTCTCCGAAGAAGCTTCTGAAAAAATCAATAAAACTCTTAAATCTCAATCTAAGATTATCAGTGTTGGAACTACTTGCCTTAGATGCTTAGAATCAATCTACAGAGAATACGGCGAAATCAAACCCTTTAAAGGCGAGACAGATATATTTATATATCCGGGTTTTGAGTTTAATGTTGTTGATTCGCTTATTACAAATTTCCATCTTCCTAAAACAACTTTACTTTTGCTGGTGAGCGCTTTTGCTGGAGAAGCTACTATAAGAGACGCCTATCAACATGCTATAGATAAGTCATATAGATTTTATAGTTATGGAGATGCCATGCTTCTTAATAGAAAATCAGACAATTAAATGTACACACTAAAATCTAAAGATGGAGAGGCCAGACGGGGCGAGGTTATTACAGCTCATGGTACCTTCCAAACTCCCGCATTTATGCCCGTTGGAACTTACGGTGCTGTAAAGTCTATTAGTCCTGAAATTCTAGATACTCTGAAGGCAGAGATAATTCTATCTAATACCTATCATTTAATGGAAAGACCTGGAGTAGAAATAATCAAGGCTAACGGCGGTTTACATAATTTTATGTCCTGGAATAAACCTATACTAACTGACTCTGGAGGCTATCAAGTTTTTAGTCTTGCAAAAAAAAGAAAAATAACTGAGGAGGGCATTGAATTCAATTCATCCCTAAATGGTAATAAGTTATTTTTGAATCCAGAAATATGTATGGAGCTTCAACAATCCTATGGAGTTGATATAGCTATGGCACTTGATGAGTGCACCCCTTATCCTGCTGAAATATCTGAAGCAGAAGAGTCGATGCATTTATCAATGCGCTGGGCTCAAAGATCTCGAGATGCTTTTCAAAGTGATAAATCGAGTTTATTTGGCATTATTCAAGGTGGAGTATATAAAGAGTTAAGAGAAGAATCTTTAGACATTCTCAAAAAAATTGAATTTGAAGGCTACGCCATTGGTGGTTTGTCTGTAGGGGAGCCAAAAAAAGATTTACAAAATATTACTAGTCATATTGCTCCCTTGATGCCAGAAAACAAACCAAGATATTTAATGGGAGTGGGTACACCTTTAGATATAGTAAGAGCAGTGCAGAGTGGTGTAGACATGTTCGATTGTGTAATTCCAACGCGACATGCAAGAAATGGGTATTTATATACCTCAGAAGGAGTCGTAAAGATTAGGAATTCTATTCACAAAAATTCTTTAGAAAAACTCGATCCAAACTGCGATTGTTATACTTGTTCAAATTTTACAAGAAGTTATCTGCATCATTTAGATAAAACAAAGGAGATGTTAGGTTCCACTTTGCAAACAATACATAACCTTTATTTTTATATAAATCTCATGAGAAATTTGCGACTGTCCATTGAAACAGGTACATTGCACTCGTTTGTTAGGGAATTCGAAGCCACTTGGAATAATACAAGTAACCCCAATATAGATATTTAGAGGAGAAACATGGAACAATCACCAACTTTTTTTGATCCAACATTATTTTTACTGTTTGGATTCATGATTTTGATATATTTTTTGATGATACGCCCTGAAAATAAAAGAAGGAAAACTCATCAAGATATGCTGGCCAGCCTAGAGGTTGGAGAAGAGATAGTCACAGCTGGAGGTATCCTGGGAAAAGTTTCTAAATTAACCGACCAATATATTGAACTATCTATTGCAGATAACACAAAAATCAAGATTCAAAAAACATCTATCTCAGCGGTTTTGCCTAAAGGTACATTAAAGTCCATATAAAAGATGAGACGCTACGGCATATGGAAATACTTGCTTATCCTGCTAGTTTTGGGATTTGGGGTAGTATATTCCTTGCCTAATTTATATGCTCCCGACCCTGCAGTTCAAATCTCATATACCAGTAGTTCTCAATCCGCAGATTCTTTTCTTGCAGAAAGGGTTGAGGAAGTAATTAAAGATCAGAATATCAGCACGACCATCCAATTAGAGGAAGATTATGTGTTGATAAGAACAGATACTTATCAAAATCAATTAAAACTAAAAGACCTCCTCTCGAGGAACTTAGTCAATGACGTGGTCATTGCATTAAATTTGGCTCCAACAACACCAAAATGGCTAATGGATATCGGCGCCAATCCTATGAAGTTGGGGTTAGATCTTAGAGGGGGAGTTCATTTTTTAATGCAAGTTGATACTGAAACTGCAATAAAAAACAGACAAAATGGAACTCTTCAGGATCTGAGAATCAGGTTTAGAGAAGAAAAGATTAGATACAACCAAGCTTTAGTCCAAGGTGATTCTTCAATCCTTCTGAAATTCAATAACCTTGAATCAAAGGAAAAAGCAGAAGAATTTATAAATGATAACTATACTCAATTTAATCTTCCCCTTATATCCAATGAGATAAATTCTTTGGAATTATCATTGTCTGACCTCGAGATAGAACAAATTGAATCAGACGCTATCGACCAAAATCTCACAACATTAAGGAATAGGGTAAACGAACTTGGTGTTTCTGAACCCATAGTTCAACGACAAGGAAAAAAGAGAATTGTTGTTCAGTTGCCCGGTATACAAGACACAGCTGAAGCTAAAAATATTTTAGGAAAGACTGCCACACTAGAATTCCATCTAGAGGCTCAAATGGATACCCCAAGATCTAGAAAAACTTCATATCCCTATAGAAATGGACTAGGTGCACCTGCCTTCTTACAAGATTCTATTATTTTAGGAGGAGACCAGGTTGCGACAGCTCAAGCATCCTTCGATGAAAACGGATTACCCCAGGTTAACATAACGCTGGATGGTGAAGGTGGTTCTAAGATGCATAGAGCCACAAGAGGTAATATAGGAAAACGTTTGGGTGTTCTTTTTGTAGAGCAGAAAACTAGAACAGTTTATGAAAGAGATATAGAGGGCAAACAGGTTCCTGTTCAAGAGTCCTATGAAGTAAAGGAAATTATAAGCTTAGCAACAATCAGGGCGGCTTTAGGAACTACTTTTAGAATTACAGGTCTAGATAGTCCCAGTGAATCATCTGAATTAGCTCTACTTTTGAGGGCTGGTGCTTTAGCTGCTCCAATGACATTTGTCGAAGAAAGAACAGTTGGGCCAAGTTTGGGGGCAGATAATATTCAGGCAGGAATTTTTTCCATGCAGCTTGGACTCTTACTGGTACTTGGATTTATACTTTTTTATTACAGAATATTTGGAATAGCTGCCAGCTTAGCTTTGACATTCAATATTGTTTTGTTGGTAGCGATAATGTCTATTCTCTCAGCAACGCTTACTTTACCTGGTATCGCAGGAATAGTCTTAACAGTGGGAATGGCTGTTGATGCAAATGTGCTTATTTTTTCTCGAATTAGAGAGGAGCTCAAAAGAGGAAGAGAGCCTCTAGATGCTATAGATGCTGGTTACAATAGAGCTTTTTTAACTATTTGGGATGCCAATGTAACTACGCTTATCGTAGCGGTTATCTTACTTTCTTATGGTACGGGTCCAGTCAAAGGTTTTGCTATCACTCTCTCTATCGGCATTATCACTTCAATGTTTACTGCCATTATGGGTACTAGAGCATTCGTTAATTTAGTCTATGGTTCAAAGAAAAATCTTGAGAGGATATCGATATGACCTTTAATATAGATTTTCTAGCTTGGAGAAAAATTGCGATCATTTTTTCCTCTATTTTTCTCGTTGTATCAATTGGCTCTGTAATATTTAAAGAACTCAATTGGGGTTTAGATTTTACCGGCGGTACTCTAGTTGAGCTAAGTTATCCTGAAGAAGCAAATATTTCAGTCATTAGAGATACACTCATAAATGGGGGATTTGAAGGTGCCCAAGTAGCTAATTTTGGTTCAACAAGAGAGGTCTTGATCAAGTTACCTGGTACCGTAAGCGATAGTCTGGGATCTGAAATCGTTACTTTACTTGGTTCAAATAATGCAGATCAAATAGATTTAAGAAGAATAGAGTACGTAGGCCCTCAGATAGGTAGTGAACTTAGGGATGATGGAGGTACGGCAATGCTTCTTGCGCTCGCTTTCATGATGCTATACATAGCCTTCAGATTCCAATCAATGTTTGCTGGAGCAGCTGTTATAGCCTTGATTCATGACGTAATTATAGTTGTGGGCATCTTTTCGCTTATCCAAATTGAGTTTGACTTAACTGTAGTTGCTGCTGTTTTAGCTGTAATTGGTTACTCCTTAAACGACACCATAGTAGTATCTGATCGTATTAGAGAAAATTTAAGATCAGCTGAGTCAGATGATACAAAAGACATTATCAATATGTCTTTAAATCAAACCTTAGGAAGAACATTAATTACCTCATTAACTACTTTATTGGTTCTATTTTCTTTGTTTTTTCTTGGGGGAGAGCTAATTAAAAACTTTGCATTGGCCTTAATTTTCGGCGTTGTAATTGGAACTTACTCTTCAATATACATAGCAGCTAATGCACTACTAATAATGGGATTGAATAAAGATCATTTAAGAGTAGAGGAACCTGAAAACGCTGATGACAATCCTTTGCCTTAGTCCTCTACTATAGTTGTATAAGGTTTAATTGACTGCAACATTGGTTTAAAACATTTATTGGTTGAGCAAATTATATTATCCCCCTCGAGATAATCTGGATTCCCAAAGTAATCACTTACTAAGCCTCCCGCTTCTCTAACCAATAATCCGCCAGCTGCAATATCCCACATACCGAGTCCACTTCCCCAAAAGCCATCAAGCCTTCCTGCTGCTACATTAGCCATATCAAGTGCAGCAGACCCAGTTCTTCTTATGGTTAATCCGTTGGAATAAAGAGAACGAAAAGTCGACATGTTATCGTGTCTGACTCTGCCTTTATCTGTATCGTGAGAGGAATTACTTAGTAACGTTCCTGAAAGATCTTTTGCCTTACTTACTCTAATTCTTCTGTTATTGAGGTATGCTCCTCTACCAAAGCTAGCTGTAAATTCATCTTGCCTAGCGACATCAATTATAAGAGCATGCAGAGTTTTGCCTTTTTCAACGTATGCAATTGAAATTGCGTAATAGGGAAAACCATGAATATAATTAGTCGTTCCATCTAGCGGGTCAATTACCCACATTGATTCTACATCCTTACCAGAACCTTCTAATCTTCCAACTTCTTCTGATACGTAGGTATGTTTAGGATAAATTGATTTGAGAGAATCAATGATTATTGATTCGACTCTTTTATCTAGTTGAGTTACAAAATTTGATGGCCCTTTTTCTTTGATTTCAAGTTGATCGAGTCTATAAGCAAAACTTAACAGTTCTTTACAACCAGCACGAGCCGCTTCTAGAGCAATATTTACTTTTGGTTCCATAATTAGATGCGCATCCTAACATATTGCATCTGTTCCCCTGATAGAATATGCAAATGGATGGAAAAAATAATTTACTTAATTCAGTAAAAGTGGTTTTAGTTGGAACCACTCATCCTGGAAATATCGGTGCTACAGCAAGAGCTATAAAGAATATGGGTATTCTTAATCTTGCCCTTGTTCAGCCTAAAGAATTTCCTAGCGATGTAGCAACATTCAGATCTAAGGCTGCCAAAGATATATTGGAAAATGCTGAGGTATATGAAAGTTTAAAAGATGCTGTCTCGAAGTGTGAATTAGTTGTCGGAACAAGTGCACGAGACAGAACAATACCTTGGCCTGTTCTCAGTCCGAGAGAGGCTGCTGAAGAAATGCATAAAAGTTCCCTCAATGGCGATGTGGCTATTGTATTTGGGAGAGAAGATAGGGGTTTAACTAACGAAGAGTTAGGCTTGTGCAATTTCCACGTACATATTCCATCAGATCCAGAATACTCCTCCTTAAATCTATCACAGGCTGTTCAAATCTTAGCCTATGAGATAAGGCTTGCTTATTTAGAAGAAAAAGAAAGAAACGAGGATTATTGGGACGTGGATCTTGCTAATAACGAACAAACTGAGAGACTGATTAATCATATGGACGAACTTATGCAAGAAGTTGACTTTTATGATACTGAGAACCCAAGAAAACTTTTAGTGAGGGTAAGAAGATTCTTTAAGAGGAGCAAAATAGATGTCATGGAAGCAAATATTTTTAGAGGATTTTTTGCTACTATTCAGAAGAAGTTGAAATGATAAGGTTGTAAGTGTATTAGTAACGTAATACACTGGGTTCAAGGATTGCTTCATGCAGTGGACAAACGATCAGCCCATATATCAACAAGTTAGAGATCACGTAGTTTCTCTCATCATCGACAATGTATTAAAGTCAGGTGATCCTATTCCCTCAGTAAGACAAATGGCTGTAGAAGGAGGTGTAAACCCCTTGACGGTCTCGAAAGCCTACCAAGAACTTGTCGATTTAAATATTGTCGAAAAAAGAAGAGGGTTAGGTATGTTTATCACTGAGGGTGCAAAAAAAGAACTTTTAAAACTTGAAAAGAGTAAGTTTCTAGACAATGAGTGGCCAAATACGGTCAAAAGAGCAGAAAGCTTAGGAATAGATCTCATCGAACTCTTAGGTAAAAAATGAAATGAATACTGAAGTAGTTATTACAGCCAACAATATTTCTAAAAGGTATGACGAAAGTTATGCCCTCGAAAATATAGATATAGAAATTAGCAAGGGTCAAATAATGGGACTCATCGGACCTAATGGCGCTGGTAAATCAACTTTTTTACAATCTGTCTTAGGGCTTTTGAAAACTGAAGGAAATTTAGAAGTCTTGGGTTTAGATCCTAGGAAGGATCGTCATAAACTCTTGAAAGAGGTCTGTTCAATAACTGATGTGGCAGTTTTGCCTAAGTGGATGACAGTTCAGCAATTACTTGATTATATGGACGGTGTTCATCCTGGATTTGATCTTGATAAATGCAAATCTATTTTATCGAGAACAAACATCAAGCTTCACTCAAAGATAAAGGTATTATCTAGAGGCATGGTTGTTCAGCTGCACCTTTCATTAGTGATGGCAATTGATGCAAAAATACTTGTACTTGATGAACCAACGCTAGGACTTGACCTGGTTTATAGAAAAGATTTTTACTCTCAGCTTATCGAAGACTATTACGAAGGCGATAAGACTATCTTGATTAGCACGCATCAGGTTGAGGAGATAGAGGGAGTTTTGTCTGATGCTGTATTCATGAATCAAGGACGGATTGTTATGAAGGATTCAATTGAATCAATAAATAAAAAATATCTTGAACTAAGACCAGATCAAAATTATTTGGATGCCGCTAAATCTTTAAACCCCATGCATCAAAGAACTGAGTTGGGGAGGGAAGTAATGCTCTTTGAAGACATTGATAAAGATAAACTTACTGCGCTTGGAGATGTGAGACCGCCTGTAATCGCAGATTTGTTTATGGCTATCATGGAAACAACTAAGAAAGGAGGTCAGCAATGATCCAGGTTCTTAAAGCTATGATTGTAAGAGAAATACAAGAGCATAAAGTTGCTTTTGTTTATGCACCATTTTTTGTATCTATTATTTTATGTTTGGTAATCGCCTCGGTATATTTTGGAGGAACAAATATTCAGACAGATCAATTCAATTTTTCTACAGAATATTATGACGAAGAGATAAGGCAAGCGATGCAATCAGTTTCAAGTGTATCGAGGATTGATATTGTTAGGACTGGTTTACTGGTCCTAGGATTTCCTATCTTACTCACTGTTGGATTTGGATTGTTAGCCTACAGTCTTTCTACTTTTGCTGATGAGAGAAAAGATAGAAGTCTAATTTTTTGGCGATCTCTACCAGTTTCAGATTTAACAACAGTTCTCTCAAAAGTTTTCACAGTAACCTTGATAGTTCCTTTGATGGTTTTGCCTTACATTATTCTGTTACAGCTTGTCTCTATGACAAGTGCTTCAATATTCTTCGCGACTAATGACATTGTTTCCTTTGGTTGGTTGTGGGGGTCTTATATCTTTACTGATTGGTTCAGAATAATATTCAGTTTATGGGCACAATCTCTATGGTCTTTACCTTTATTTTTGTGGCTAATGTTGGCTGGAACCTATGCAGCAAGACCCATTGCAGGAGCCATAGTCCCACCAGTCATTTTAATAGTACTTGAGGGGATTATCTTTAAGACCAATCTTGTACTGGAATTCATTGAGAACAGGATAGGATTTTGGTCTAGAGCAGACTCTTTTCCTAAAGAATATCAAGAATTAAGAGTAGTTGATGTATCGGATATTTTGCTTTTGTTTTCAACTCAAGCCTTCTGGATAGGAATTTTAGCGAGTGTAATTTTAGTAGCAGGTATAGTTTATGTTCGTTCTTCTAATAGCGATCATGCTATAGATTAAAAATACATTTGACCTAAGAAGCTAGCCTCCATACAATGCCCATTTTCGGCCCGTTCGTCTAGTGGTTAGGACATCTGGTTTTCATCCAGGCAACAGGAGTTCGATTCTCCTACGGGCTACCAACCTCTCAAAAAAATATGAATTTCCTTACTATATTCATTTCTACAATAGTTTACTGCTATCGCTTTATTCGCTTTGCATTCGCAACTTTTTTTGATGCTGTTACCTCTGCTTTCATAAATTACTTTAGTTTTTCTGGAAGGGCTAGTAGATCTCAGTTCTGGTATTTTTTTCTTTTCTGTATATTGCTTTATTTGTTCACACTGAGTCTGTCTATCGAAGGTCTTGAGGAAGTTATATCAGATGCAGGCTCCAGCCAGGAGGGTAGTAGAGAAATATTGACTTATCTTGTGACTTCTTGGTTCGGTTTATCGGTAATGATCACTTTCATACCGCAAATAACGCTTTCAATAAGAAGATTACATGATATAGGTAAGTCGGGTTGGTGGTATGTAGGTCTCCAAATTGTGCCTAGCTTGATGCCTAATATATTTCCTTTTCAATTCATCGCGATAATGGCACTTTTCGTTTTTATTTACTTCATGGCGCTTGAAGGTGAAGAGGGCAATGAGTATGGTCCAAATCCCCTAGACAGCTAAACAACTGAAATTTTGCTTATGAAATTGGAGCTAAAATAGTTTCAGCTAGCTCTACCCAATAAGTTGCTCCTATGGGTAAAACTTCATCGTTAAAGTCATAACCTGGATTATGAATCATACAAGATCCTTCACCATCTCCATTTCCAATCCAAATATAACTCCCTGGTTTCTCTTGAAGCATGTATGCAAAATCTTCAGATCCCATACCAGGGGTAGGAGAGAGATTAACCATTTCCTCACCAGATATTTTCTGTGCAACTTTTCCGGAAAGCTCTGCTTCATCTGCAGTATTGATTGTTGCAGGATATCTATGCTCAAACTCAAACTCAAAACTAGCCCCATAAGCAGCACAAATAGATTCAGTTATTTGCCTCATTTGTTTTTCTAATTGACTTTGCACTTTCGGAGAAAAACATCTCGTGCATCCTTTAATTTCTATTTCATTCGGAATAACATTGTAAGCATCTCCACCATGGAATTGAGTAACGCTTAATACCACTGGCTCTTGAGGATCAATATATCTACTCACAATAGATTGATAAGCATCTATTACCTTGGTGCCAATGATAATAGGATCTATTGTTGTTTGAGGCATTGCAGCATGACCGCCTTTGCCAATTATTTTCACGTTAAATATGTCAAAAGCTGCCATGATAGGGCCAGGTTTTACTGCAAATGAACCTACTGGCATTCCAGGAATATTGTGCATCCCAAAAACTGATTCGACAGGATATTTCTCAAATAGTCCTTCATCTATCATTGCTTTTCCTCCACCTTCATTTTCTTCAGCGGGTTGAAAGATAAAATTAACAGTCCCGTCAAATTCACCTTTTTCAGCTAAATATTTAGCTGCACCAAGCAACATTGTGGTGTGACCATCATGCCCACAAGCATGCATTTTCCCAGGATTTTGCGATTTATGAGGAAATTCATTTGCTTCATGAATTAACAATGCATCTAGATCTGCTCTTAACCCGATTGATCTGTTTCCAGTTCCTTTCTTGAGGGTGCCTACAACACCAGTACCTGCAATTCCAGTCTCAACTTCAATACCAAAACTTTCTAACTTTTCCGCAACTATCTTGGCAGTGCGATGCTCTTCAAAGGCTATTTCAGGATGAGAATGAATATCACGCCTCCAGTTTTGCATTTCGGGTTGAAGTTCCAGTAGTTCTTTAATGATTTCCATTAACTAAATTTATATGCATTAAATCAACAGAGCAAGAACAAATTGAAGTGATATATAATGCGCAAAAACAACTTATCAAAACATGACAATTACAATGAAAGAAGTAAGAGAAGAAATAGATCTTCTCGATAAAGAATTAGTTCTGCTGCTTGCAAGAAGACAAAAATGTGTCGAAATGGCTGCCCTAGTAAAAAATGATAAGGATCTAATAGTCGATGAAGAAAGAATAGAGGACGTTATTTCTAAAGTAACTTCCTTTGGAGAATCTTGTGGTTTAGACAAGAATATTTCAGAAAAGCTATGGAGAAAATTAATTGAGCTTTCTATCGAGCATGAATTTAAAGAACTCGATTCTATTCAAAACTCCAACTAAGTTATTCAGAAAATTTGTCTATAAAACTTAAAGTTTCTTTTATCATCTGATTTCTTGGCAATGGCCAGTGTCCGGAATCATAAAATACTATCCTCTTATCCTCTGCTTGTGTTCCAGTTGACTGATAAAAGAAATTAGCTGCGCTTTTAGGAACTAAGTAGTCTTGCTCGCCATTTAGCATTAAGAAGGGAGTTTTGATCCTTGGTAAATGATTTATGCCGTCAACAAGAGGCGGATAAGTAGGGAAAGCTCCTCCAACATATAAAATTGCACCTTTATATCTATTTTCAAAAAGCAAAGTATGAGTATTAAATAATGCGCCATAACTCATCCCTAGATAAAATATATTCTCAGTATCAATATCATTCCTTGTTTCTAAATAATCTAGAGTTTTGTCGGTATCATTTACCCAGGCTACAAATTGATTTCTAAATTGCCTTAAAGTGTCTTCATTTGAAGACCTATTTTCAGGCATCCTATTTAAGGATCCTTTCCATGCTGGCCATACGAGCGTCTTTCCGCTCTTGATGAGGAAATCTAGGCTGAATTCACCAGGATTTATATCATCTATTTCAGGAGGAGTGGTGTAGTAATTTGCTCCAGGATGGACTATTACTGGAGCAGATAAACCAAAACTATTTTTGGGTTTAAATATTAAAACATCCATTGATTCATTGTTATATCCAACTTCAAGTGAAATTCTTTCCTTTATCCATACTGGATGAGAGTCATCTGTATACACTTCTTTAAATTTAGGTTTTGCTGAACTGACTTGAAAGCTTCTTGAGTAAACATTAAACACCTCATCATTCATAGGCTTGTAAAAACTCAAATCTCTCGGAGCTTGAGTCTCTATGGGGTCTCCATAGGGATTAAGGTCTCTTGGGTTTATAAGACGAGCAGTCCTAAAGCCATTTTTTAAAGATCTATTCATTCTAGCCTCGGGAGCTGTTTGCGAAGCTAAATAAGTTGGTTCATCAAATGCGCCTCCTAAAGTCAGGCCTCTCCCTCCAAATATATTCCAGACCCATTCTTTGGCATTACCTGCCATATCAAATGTTCCGTAAGGACCTTCTCCTTGACCAACAATTGAAATATCTTCTTTTGAGAAATTAGAAGTTTTTAATAGTTTGGGAGAAATAGGTGAAATTATTTCATCAGGTGGAAATGCCGCTTTAGCCCAATGAAACATTGGAGGTAATATATTCCCTTTATATCTTGCATATGCCAGAGCTTCGTACCAGCTAATGCCAGTAACGGGTTTATTCTCTGTTCCTTGTAGGTAAGTTCCAACTTCCCAGCCAGCAGGACCTCTTATTCCAGTTGTATCTATCATTAACTCCTGTGCTTCTTCTAAAGTCAGTGAAACTCCATCTCTTATGAAGTCCATCTCTACCCAATATTGGAGATTTCTATAACCTCCAGCATCAATAAATTCTTTGAACTCTTTGTTTGTAACTTCAAATTTATCTATATAGAAGGGGTGCAAGTAAACTTGATCTACCCCAGATCCGGTTAGTGCTGGTACAAAATTCCCTCCTGGGATATAAATCATCCCTTTGGGTATACTTCCTTTAGCTTGTAGGTTTATTGGATCTATACTCCAACCCATATCCATTGGAAAATTATTGAGTTTTAAGCTTGGATTAGAAGAGGAGACAAGGGTGGTTTCATAACCTTCCTTTTCTAATTTAAATTGTAATATACCTCTTGGTAGCCTGATTGGAGCTAGCGGTGATTTTCCTAAAAATCTCCATTCATCATCTTCACCATAAGCTTTCCAAGAAACGTTCACCCCATCTTGTTGAATTTTAATTTTAACCAATGCACTGATATCGTCATCTTCTTCAGACATAGTAGAGAAAAAGGGTGCAAAAGAATTTATTTTGCTAGATGTAAGCCAAGCTGCTACGTTATCGTCTTTTTCTAAGAAGCTCTTTACTTGTGGGAGCATGAAAGTATTTACCCATATGTAAGAACCAGTGCCGTAACCCGTGAAAAGTATGAAAAGACTTATCCCAAGTATTTTGAAGGTTCCATATTTTGAAGAAGCTGCCCAAGCTATTAGTGCAATAAAAGGTAATATCACCAAGAAAACAATGATAATGTTTTGCATAAATTCTTGTCCAAATCCAAACGAATCACTAACTAGACTAGCAATTTGCACAGTCACAAAAGCTACCAATGCATATCCAGATACGACCTTAAATACTTTGCTTTGCTTTAATTTATCTATCATTGACGTTGAACTTTCCATTTGATCGCTCCAAAAAACTCAAATACATTGTTATTATCTTCTTCAATATAACAAAAAATTAAAAAAGTTATTAAATTTATACAAAGGAAATCTTAATGGAAAAAAATAACAAATTATCTTTCTTAGGAGCGAGCGATAGACAACAATTTAATCAATTTGGAACTCTTTTCGAAAATGTTGAAGCCTTCATGGGCTATTTACCAAATGCACATATATTAATGGCCGAAAGACCCGATTTATTAACTGCATTCTCTTCCTTGGCTAGCACAATATTTCAGGCTGAAGGGATAGACATCCAAGACAAACAATTAATTGCTCTATCTTCGAGTTTATCATCAGGATGTAAATACTGTCAGGCACATACCTCTCATGGCGCTGAAAGGGCAGGAGTAAATGTAGATAAGATCTCACAAATTCTCAATTATCATGCAAGTGAGCTTTATAGCGATAAAGAAAGAGCTTTATTAGATTTGGCCTTTGCAGCTGGGAAAACACCAAATGAGTCAAACGAAAAACACTTTGAAGAATTAAAAAAGTATTACTCTAAAAAGGAAATTATAGATATAGTTTCAGTTATATCGTTATTTGGATATCTCAATAGATGGAACGATACATTAGGAACAGTTTTGGAAGACCTTCCTAAAGATTTTGTTGAAGATAAATTAAAGCCTTTAGGCTGGAAATAGGAGAGGAAGATGGAAATACCATATGAAAAAACTTTGGCAGATCTGTTTAGATGGAGAGTGGCTGAATCAGGTGGTGATGTTGCCCATAAATTTATAGACAATGAGACCACTTATAAAGAACTAGATTCATTTGCCAATAAGGTTGCTCAAGGTCTAATTAGTCTAGATTGCAAACCCGATAGCAGAGTAGCCTTTTTGGGTAAAAACTCTGATCTATTTTTTGAATTCTTGTATGGAACAATTAAATCTAACACTGTCACTGTTGGAATAAATTGGAGGCTTGCTCCTCCTGAAGTCGCCTACATCATAAATGACTCTAAAAGTGAGGTGTTGTTAGTAGGACCTGAATTTTTTGGCTTAATAGAAGAGATTAAAAATGAAATCCCTTCAGTTAAAAAGATAATCACTGTAGGGGGGAGTCACGAAGAATGGGAAGATTATATCTCTTGGAGAGATTCTCATGAAGATGTCGATCCTATGCTTGAAAGTAAAGGGGATGATGACGTAATTCAACTTTATACTTCAGGAACAACAGGACATCCTAAAGGGGTTCAACTTACCAATGATAATTTTAGTAGTTGTTTCTTGATGAATGAAGATTCTATGTACCGAGAAATGAATGAAGGTGAGATTAATCTTGTATGTATGCCGATATTTCATGTAGCTGGAACAAATATG
>Ga0208277_1000139_pt1 | contig 41934 bp, 40 predicted proteins | sample ETNtaG_5_FD_185782 | JGI IMG/M metagenome (GOLD analysis project Ga0208277, IMG submission 185782) | Marine microbial and viral communities from oxygen minimum zone, Eastern Pacific Ocean - ETNP201406SV205 (SPAdes) (version 2) | ecosystem: Environmental > Aquatic > Marine > Oceanic ...
TTAATCACGTGACTATTTAACATTATCCTTGAAGTAAAAATCTTCCGGGGGTTCGATATTTTGAAGATGCTTAACAAAATAATTCCAGCGTTTTTTCATAAAATAACGACTGTTTCCAAAGCCATGTTTGGCCTCAGGAAATATCACCAAATCAAAATCTTTTTCGGCTTCGATAAGGGCTTGAACCATTAATAAGGTATTGCTGGGCGGAACATTATCATCCATCATTCCGTGAGCTAGTAGCAGTTTACCTTCTAAATTTTTAGCTAAAAGTTGATTAGCTTGGTTGTCATAATTGGTAGTCAAGATTTCATTTCCATTTGCATCGACCATAGATGATTCTTCTAGTAAGCCCTGCCATTTTTCTCCCCAGTCATCCTCATAATTTCTATTATCATGATTACCAGCACTGGAAACTGCAACTTTGTAGAAATCTGGATAACGAAGAATTGCACCAGTAGACGCATAACCGCCTCCTGAGTGACCCCAAACACCTATTCTTTGTAAATCCATCCATGGTCGTTCAACTGCCAACTGCTTAATAGCAGTTATTTGATCTGGAAGTCCGTTATCTCCCATATTTCCATAATAAGCATCATGAAATGTTTTGGATCTTCCTGGTGTCCCCATTGCATCAACCTCTACTACTATAAATCCTAGTTCAGCTATTGCTTGTTTATCTCTGCGTGCCGCCCTAAAAGATCTTGAGCCGACACTGCCAGCCTGTGGACCTGGATAAATATAATTCAGAATAGGATAGGAGTTTTTTGAGTTAAAGTTGCTTGGTTTATAAAGAAGTCCATAGAGATCAGTTAAATTATCACGCGCTTTAACAACAAATGTTTCAGGGGCAACCCATCCCTTTTTAATTAATAGCGAAGCATCTGCTTTTTCCAATGACATTACTATTTTTCCAGCTTTATCACGAATTACACTCGTTGGAACTATATTGGGAGTGGAAAAAGTATCCACAAAATATTCTCCTGATTGTGACCACTCAATAGAATGATTAGCTGTTTCAGGTGTAAGTAATTTTGGTTCGCCTTTATCTAGACTCAATGAGTAGAGATAATGAAAATATGGATCTCCTCTTTCTTTGCTCGCTGCAGTGAAGAAGATTAAACCATTATTCTCATCAACTTGTTGTAAATCTAAAACAGACCAATTTCCAGAAGTTAACTGCTTCTTAAGTCTTCCTGTTTGAAGGTCATGCAAGTACAAATGAGCCCAATCATCTTTTTCTGAATACCATATAAACTCATTTCGATTATGCAGGATTCGCCAATTTGGATTTATAAAGCCAGATTCGTAATAAGTAGCAACCGTCTCATTATAGATATCCCTTATCTCACCTGTTTCAGGATTCGCTATCCTCAATGTGGCGGATTTATGATCTCGTGACGAGGAAACAAAAGCGAGCAGATTACTTTCAGCATTCCATTCAACATCGATAAAACGTCCTCGTCTATCTGCAACGTGATCCCCTGTCGATGAGCGATGAGGATCAGGTGGCATATTTAATTTTACCATTCGAGGTTCATCATTAAGGTGCAATACTATCCGTTCAATCATAAAAATTGAATCATCACCTGGTAATGGATATTTCCATGCATCAAGCTCTGGATGTCCCACTTTAGTAGAAACTAAATACATTTCTCCAACATTGCGACTGTCATGACGAAATGTTGCAATTTTCTTAGAATCTGGTGACCACAATAAGACTGGCTGATCATCACGCACCCACCCAGCATTATTGGTTGCGTAACCATAATGCTCGGTTCCATCAAATGTGAGTTGAGTAATATTATTATTTTTGGTATCTCTGACCCAGAGGTTATAGTCAATTATAAATGCTGCTTTAGTACCGTCAGGCGATAAGTGTTCTTTATTTTTTCCTTTATTTGGTTCTTTGAAAGATGTTTTGAATGATTTATTCCCATTTTTTGGATCAGCGACTACGGTTATTAAATCGTCCGCGGTAGTTTTTTGATATACAAATTGATCATTTTCTTCCCAGTATCTTTTTTTTATAAGGTCTGTGACTAAATGATTTACATTAACTGAAAGAAATTCTTCTGCACGTTTATAGTCATTCAAATTGGCTGTAATCTGATTTTGATCTTTTTCTAAAATGTTTGGCGGCGAACATCCTGAAATAACTCCCATAACAAAAAGACATATTATTGAAAATAGACGAATTTTTTTTGAAACAAGATTTTTAGGGTTTCGTAAATAGTGATTTATATTCAGATGATTCATAACACAAGAATAACAAAAGCAGAAAGATTCACAAAATGATCAAAGATGTTAAAATTAATCCAATTAAAATAAATATAAAAATTAAATATGTCACTTACTTATTCCAGTATGTTGGAGCTAAACTCAAACCTGATCGAGTTTGATCTTCCCAATTCGGTTACAAATAAAAATTTTTCTACAGATAATCTTGATTTGGATAAACCATCCCTAATTATGTTCATATGCAATCATTGCCCTTATGTAATTCATTATCATGAACAGATACAAAAATTAACAAGGGACTTTGAGGAGAAGTTTAATTTTGTAGCAATAAGCTCGAATGATGTTGAAAATTATCCTCAAGATAGCCCGGAAAAAATGAAGATATTATGGGAAGAGCTTAGTTTAACATTTCCCTATCTTTATGATGAAACACAAGACGTAGCAAAGAAATATAAAGCAGAATGTACTCCTGAATTTTATGTTTTTAATGCCAATAAAAAACTAGTCTACAGGGGCAGATTCGATGACACATCACCTGGGTCCGATACAGATCCAAATGGAGAGGATTTAAGAAGTGCAATGCAAGCATTAATTGATGGCCAAAAGATATCAGATGAGCAATTTCCATCTATGGGCTGCAATATAAAATGGAAGTAGAGGTATCTGAAATTATAATAGGAGAATATTTAAATGGATGACAAAAGACAAATCGAAATCGTGTTGCAGACGTATATTGAATCCATGAATAAATCTGATCCAGAGATGGTGAGGGCTGCATTTCATGAAAATGCCAAGATAACCGGTTATTTGCATGGTGAACTATTGCAATTATCTACTGAAGATTTTGCAGGTTTCGTCTCATCCCAACAACCTTCCCCAAACGAAAATGGAACGAATGTAGAATTTGAGGTATTAAATATTGAAATCGAAAACTCAATTGCACATGTAAAAATACGTGATGTATATCTAGGTATCACTTTCTTAGATATATTATCTCTATTAAAAGATGGCGAAGAATGGAAAATATACAATAAACTCTTCAATGTAGAAAAAGAGTAAAATCAAAAGTTAAATCATTGTTATCAACTATCCATTACTCTCTAGGGAGTTAACCTCGAATAATGACAGAAAAATTTTCAAAAGATTGTTTGAATGATTTCGGATTTGGAACACAAATCCGAAAAAGTCCATTCTTTGACTCAACAGTTCGTTGGGGCGCAAAAGGATTTTCCACTTATAATCATATGTATATACCTAGAGATTTTGGCGATCCAGAAGAAAACTTTTGGAACTTGATTAATGATGCCATCTTATGTGATGTTGCCGTTGAAAGGCAGGTGCAAATCAAAGGACCTGATGCAGGAAAATTTGTACAACTGATGGTACCCCGAGATTTATCTGAAATGAGTGTTGGTCAATGTAAGTATGTAATTCTTACCAATCAACACGGAGGTATTTTGAATGATCCAGTGCTACTAAAAATTGATGAAGATTGCTTTTGGTTTTCATTGGCAGATAGTGATGTTCTTTTTTGGGCGCAGGGTTTGGCAGTAAATAGTAATTTAGATGTTGATATTTCTGAGCCTGATGTTTCACCTCTGCAACTTCAAGGACCAAAATCTCGAGAGATAATGATTGAACTATTTGGCGATGATATTTCTGACCTAAAGTACTATTGGTTTAGATCCTTCGATTTGGATGGTATTAAATTGATTGTATCGAGAACGGGATGGTCAAGTGAATTAGGATATGAAATCTTTTTATTGAATTCTAAAGACGGTAATAGGTTATATGAAAAAATTATGAAAATTGGTTTAAATTTTGGATTAAAACCAGGTCATACATCGACAATCAGAAGAATTGAAGGTGCTATGCTCTCATATCACGCCGATATGGATATCAATACAAATCCTTATGAACTTGGATTGGATAAGTTTATTGAAATAAATAAAGATTTTGATTTTGTGGGTAAAAATGCTCTAAAAGAGATAAGAAAAAATGGAGTTCACCGAAAACAAATTGGGTTAGAGATAAAAGCGGAACCGATGGTTGGTCCGAATACACGTTTCTGGGACATTAAGGTCGATAATCAGATAGTTGGACATGTAACGTCTGCCGTTTATTCACCTAGGCTTAAAAAGAATATAGCATTAGCAATGATCTTGAAAGAGCATTCAATAAATGGCAATGATGTTGAAGTCACATCAGGCGATGAAATAATGTCTGCAAAAATTGTTGAGAAACCATTTTTTGATCCAAGAAAAACTGCTGCGAAATCTTAATATTTTTTTATTAATTAATTAGAAGTAACCTCTAAAATAACTAATCTAGCTTTTCCTTATTTTCATCAAAAGGACAATTGTAAACATCAACATATATCCCGGCAGCATCAAGTTGATAACCTTCTCGGTATTCTTCAGAAGAATATATATCTCTAATAATAACAGCATTCCCACCAGCAACCTGAGCCTGATCTTTTAATACACGCAATGCATTTGCTGTTGCAGAAGAATTATTCCAACCGCTTTCTTTTTTTTCAGTATTATAGAGATAAACACAATTAAGACTGTTGGCTTGAGAGCGATCGATTGTAACAACTGGATGATTTGTCGAATAAATCGACCCATCAATTGATTCACAACCCATTAATATTGATGCTAGAGTTATAGAAATAAATATTATCAAAGATTTTTTCATATATAAAAGTGTAACAAATATAAAGGTTATTCGAAACGAGGCTTATGTGATCACATATATTCTTTTATTTACTGCAATTGCATTAGAGGTTTTTGGAACAATGTTGTTGTCAACGACTCAAAGTTTTACGAAACCGCTCCCTACCTTTATTTCTCTCTCCTCTTATTTTTTATCGCTTTATTTATTATCCATTATTGTCCAAAAGCTGCCAATCGCAATTGTTTATGCTTCATGGGCTGGTCTGGGTGTTTTCAGTGTTGCATTATTGGGGTATATTTTTTATGCACAGAGTTTAAATTGGCAAACAATAATCGGTTTATTCTTGATTATAGTTGGCGTAATTATAGTAAATATATATAAAACAGTTTCTTAATTGTTCTTAGCCGAAGCCTATCGTGCAGAAGCCGGAATATATAATTATTAATCCGTCTTCAATACTACTTAATCTTCCTTCTACACCCATATCGCCGCCAACCAGATAAACAGTGCCTTTGTCAGTTTCACCTGCTCTGAATATTTCCTGTGAGTCTAGATTAGCTAAAAGTGAATTTTCCATAGGCAGTGATATTCCTTCACCAAAAATATCCCATATGTCTTCATAGCCAGCACTTCCTACCCATTCTCCAGTTGAGATATCATATGCTTCCCCCGAAATAAAATCGCAGCTTACTGTGGCGGCTTTAGCATTCGATGATAAAAATAAAGATAAAAGAAGTATTGAGAAAGTATGCTTATTCATAGAAAAGTTCCTTTTCATTTAAGAATAGCATTTCAAAATTAAACATCAAAAAAATCTAGCTTAAATTCCAGTTGATTTCTTTAATATGGTGTTTTTTTAGATACGAATTAGTTGTAGAAAAAGGTTTCGATCCAAGAAATCCATTATTTGCAGAATAGGGAGATGGATGTGTACTTTTTATTATCATATGTCTATCCGAATCAATAAAATGACCTTTTTCTTGTGCTTTTTTGCCCCATAAAATGAAAACCAAATTATTTTTAGATGAATTCAATAAGAATAATATTTTATCTGTAAATACTTCCCACCCTTTATTTGCATGAGAGCCTGGCTTACTTTTCTCAACAGTAAGAATTGAATTTAAGAGAAGCACACCCTGTTTGCCCCACTTTTCAAGATTACCGTGATTTGGTTTTTCAATATCTAAATCAGAAGCTAATTCTTTGAAAATATTATTCAGTGAAGGAGGGGGTCTAATTCCATGTTCGACGGAAAAACTTAATCCATGAGCCTGATTAGAGCCATGATAAGGATCTTGACCAAGAATGACTACTTTTACATTTTTAAAAGATGTTAAATTTAAAGCACTAAATATTTTTCTACCTGGAGGGAAAATTACTTTTCTTTCTGATTTCTCTTTTTTTAGAAAATCTCTCAGCGAATGCATGTACTCCTTATTGAACTCATCAATTAATTTTTCTTTCCAGCTGCTCTCTAATTCAATCTTTCCCATAAAACTTATTCTAGAGCTTTATTCATAATAGTAAATATCCTCTACATCAAATTCAGCTATTCTGATACATTTGACAAATTAGATTGAAAATAATGACGAAATTTAAATGAAAAAAAATGATCGCGTGCAATTCATTCAAGATTGCCTTGATAAGGAGTATCCAACTACTCCTATACCGCTCACACATGGAAATATGTTTGAACTTCTCGTTTCAGTTCTATTAAGTGCGCAATGCACTGATGAGAGAGTAAATCAGGTCACACCTTCTCTATTTTCGCTTGCAAATAATCCTAAAAAAATGAGTCAATTAAGTAAAGATGACATATACAAAATAATTAAGCCATGTGGTCTTGGCCCACAAAAATCAAAAGCAATTCTCAATCTCTCTAAAATACTTGTTAAAGATCACCAATCCTCTGTACCTGAAAGTTTTGAAGCATTGGAATCACTGCCTGGTGTTGGACATAAAACGGCGAGTGTGGTTATGTCACAGGGATTTGGACATCCAGCATTTCCAGTCGATACTCACATTCATAGATTAGCTCAGCGGTGGGGGCTTACCAATGGCAGAAGTGTTACTCAAACCGAGAAAGATTTAAAAAAACTGTTTCCGATTGATTCATGGAATAAACTGCACTTGCAGATTATTTTTTATGGACGACAGTATTGCACAGCGAGAGGTTGTGATGGAACGAAATGTTACATTTGTAAAACTTGTTATCCCAAAAGAAGAAATCCAAAAAAAACAAAGAAGTCTTAATTAGTATTTTTTAATCTTTCTATAAAAATGTTGTGTAATATGAGTTATTAAACATAATGACACAGGCAATAGATATGAAATATTTATTTTTATTATTATCTCTTTCGATGATTTTTCCACTAACATTTGCTGACGATTCAGTTGCCACAGATGGTCTTAATCCATTTATTCTTATAGCAAGAATACAGATCAAAGAAGGAATGGTTGAGAATTATCTAAGTATTGCAGATGTGGTTGATAAAGCTGTTGAAGCTAGTGAACCTGGGATGCTATTTCATAATTTTGATGCTGACCCAACTGATCCTCTTGCCTATACATGGACTGAAATATACAAAAATAGCGAGGCTTTTCTAAAGCACAATGCTAATCCTCCTGTTGGTGAATATGTCACAAAACACGCTGAACTAGGCGACGGTTTTTCTATTGAGATATATGGCAATGTTTCTCAAGATGTTATTGATGCAATTAATGTCCTTAATATACCTTTGAAGCATTTTAAGACTTCAAGAGTTGGGTATGTTAGGGAAGAGTATTTTAAATAAATATCAAATGTAATTATGAAAATAGGAATGATCGCTGGAAATTTTGATGTTATTCATATGGGCTATATCTATATGTTTGATGAGTGCGCAAAGAACTGCGATCATCTCATATGTTTTTTGCATGATGATCCATCAGAGGAAAGACCTCATAAATTAAAACCAATTCATACACTCGCTGAAAGAGAGAGAATGCTTAAATCTTTTGTTCAGATAAACGAGATAATTACTTATAGAACAGAAGCAGAATTATATGAACTAATTAAAAATAAAGAGATTAATATTCGTTTTTTAGGCGATGATTATAAAGGAAAAAAATTCACAGGAATTGATCTCAATATTCCAATTCATTATCTGGATCGCTCGCATGGATGGAGCACAACTAAGTTTAAAAAAATGATTGCTAACTCAATCGAATAAGAAATCTTTCAATGCAAAAATTATTTTTAATTCTCGGGATTGTTTTTTTGCTGGTGGGGCTTTTGTTTCCGATATTAAAAAAAATTCCTTTTGGTCGTCTGCCAGGAGATATTTTCATAGAAACAGAAAAATTTTCTTTTGCTTTTCCAGTTATTACTTGCCTTGTACTAAGCGTTATTGCAACCGTAATATTTAATATCTATAAATAATTCTCTTAATAAAATATTAAAAAAATAGGTATAATTAAGTAGATATTTAACTGTCTTCCAAGGAGATTGTAATGCATGCAAAATTAGTGGGCTATGTTTGTGTTGGTACAAACGACCTAGAAAAAGCAAAAGAATTTTATAATGAGGTATTTTCTGATTTGGACATTACCGCATTTAGTCCTGGCCCTCGTGGATATTTTTATCAATTAGAAGGCGGGGCATCTGCCTTTGGAGTCATAAAACCAGAAAATGGTAATGATGCGACGGTAGGAAATGGCGTCATGGTTTCTTTTCCTATGGATTCAAAAGAGCAAGTTGATTCGATGCACGCTAAAGTCATGGCATTAGGCGGATCAGATGAGGGTGCTCCAGGCCAAAGAATGGAAACATTTTACGGCGCCTATGCTAGAGATTTGGACGGTAATAAATTATGTTTTTATCATCTCGGGTAAAAATATAGATAATTAACCATCGCCATATATTTGGTGATATCCATTTATTGCTGGAACGCCTCCAAGATGGGCGTAAAGTATGTTTGATCCTTTCGGAAAGTAATTATTCGTAACAAGATCTATTAGACCTTGCATTGATTTTCCTTCATAAACTGGATCAGTAATCATGCCTTCAAGTCTAGCGCACAACCTGATTGCTTCATTGGTCTCATTTGAAGGAACGCCATAATCTGGATAAGCATAATCCTCCATGAGCACGATATCATCTTTTATTATGTTTTGATTAAACTCAATTAGTTCAGCAGTATCTTGGGCTATTTTTAACACCTGATTTTTTGTTTGTTTTGGTGTAAAGGATGCATCAATACCTATGACGTTCTTTTGACGATTGTCTTTCGCAAATCCTACAACCATTCCGGCATGAGTTGATCCTGTTACTGTACAGACAATAATAAAATCAAATTTAATTTTCATTTCTTGCTCTTGTTGTCTAACTTCTTCGGCAAAACCAACATACCCAAGTCCACCAAATTTATGAACTGAAGCTCCTGCAGGAATAGGGTATGGTTTACCGCCGTTTGTTTTGACTTCTTCAATTGCTTGCATCCAGCTTTCACGAATTCCAATATCAAAACCTTCATTAACTAACTCCACATTAGCATCCATTAAACGGCTCATCATGATATTACCAACTTTGTCATAGACAGAATCTTCATAAGGCACCCATTTTTCCTGGACTAAATGACATTTCATTCCGATTTTTGCTGCGACAGCGGCAACCTGACGAGTATGATTGGATTGGATTCCCCCTATTGATACTAAAGTATCAGCGCCTGAGGCAATTGCGTCTGGAATAATATATTCAAGTTTTCTGATTTTGTTTCCACCGCACGCCAGACCAGAATTGCAATCTTCCCTTTTTGCGAACAAATTGACATTTCCACCGAGATGAGACGACAGATTTTCAAGCCTTTCTATAGCAGAAGGTCCAAATGTTAATGGATATCGATCAAATTTATCTAACATATTTATCCAATGTTTATTAGCTCAGACATTTAGAATAATTGTAAAGTAAATTACAAATATAATAAAAATTAGATCTTTAGGGCAATTTATTTTCCGATAAAATATATATAGTGAAGGTCCGTGAATAAAAGGACATGAATTTCATGTTATTCTTAAATAACTGACTAAACGCTTGTTATGATTTTGCCAGAATGAGTTTAATAATGAATGAAAAACAAAATACGAATACTATAATGATTTCAGATAAAAAGAGCGGATTTAAAATCTCTGATGAATTTGAGCGTTTTAATCAAATCAATGATATTTTTTCTCGTGCATTTTGGGATGATTCGGTTCGAAATAAGCATAGCGATGCTTTTTTTGAAAGTCACCGCGTGCAACCGAAAGGTAAAAGAGCAGTCGGATTTAAGCAAAAAGATTTTGCTTTAAGAAATGCATCCTGGGCATTATCTGATACATTTTCTGATAGGAATGCACATAAAGGAAATCGAGAAGGATTTCAATCTTGGATGGAGAATGATTCTCTAATTGCTGAAGAAAAAATAAGAATTGATGATCAAAAAAGCTTTACTATTGAATTCAAAAAAATTGCCAAATTATTTGGCGCTGATTTAATTGGTATAACACCAATCGATAAACGCTGGCATTATTCGAAAAAAGTTAACACACTAGAATTTAAACCGGTTAGCAATAAACTTCCTGGCAATTTTACTTCAGTAATTGTTATGGGGCATGCAATGGATAAAGGGTTGGTTGATACATACCCATCTGCCCTAGCCAGTTCCGCAGCTGGCTTCGAATATTCAAGAGAAGCCGCAATTGTGACTCAAATGACAACATATATCAGGTCGTTAGGATACGAAGCGCTTGGATCTATGAATGATACCGCTTTAGTTATCCCGTATGCTATTCAAGCCGGTTTAGGCGAATATGGTCGCCATCAAATGGTTATAACGCCTGAGTTCGGACCTCGAGTAAGATTTTCTAAAATTTTTACAACACTCCCTCTTCATTATGACAAACCAAAACATCACGGAATTACGGAATACTGTAATAAATGCACTAAATGTGCAGAAGCCTGTCCGCCAAAAGCGCTTCCTAAAGGTCCTCCCTCATATAATGTGATAAATAAATCAACGATTAAAGGCGTCAAAAAATGGTCTGCTAATTGTGAGAAATGTTTTGATTACTGGACCAAGTTAAGGACCGATTGTGCAATATGCATGAGAGTTTGTCCTTTTAATCGGGATTTCAATTCTTTTAGAGGAAAAATTTTCTGGAAGATAGCAACCAGCTTTCTTCAACCAGTTGCACTCTGGTGGGAAAAAAAACGAGGCATGCCAAGAAGATTGAAACCAGAAACCTGGTGGCAGATGCAACAGTAAATTTCTGATTTTTGAGGATTAAGTTTTGAAAAATATTGTAGCAGTCATTTTGTTTTCCCTCGCATTTAATAATGTGGTTATAGCTGAGTATTCCGATGACTCGATTATCAAAAATAATCCATCCTATCAAGCAACGATCACAAGAGATATCTGGGGTGTCCCCCATGTATATGGGAAAAGAGATGAAGATGCTGCTTTCGGCTTAGCTTATGCTCATGCGGATGATGATATAAAAAATATTGCAGAAAATATGTATTTGTATCGAGCACAAATGGGTCTAAGAGGGGGTTTTGAGGGTGCGGTAACCGATTATTTAATCAAAGCACTAAAGATCCACTCTCTCATTGATGAAAATTATCATTCCAGTTTAAGCAAAGATGTCAGAGAGGTAATAGAAGGTTATGTTGCTGGATTAAATTATTGGAATGAGATAAATATTAATCACAAATATAAATCATTATTCCCTATTTCAGTCAGAGATGTATTAACAGGGTTTGTCATACAGAACCTTTATTTTTCCGGAGTTGTTACAGAAATTGAAAAATTACAAGATGGCAGATACCAGAAGAAGAGCGAGCAAGATTCATTGCAAACACGTTTTTATGATGGTTATAAAAATATCTTGGGTTCAAATGCAATTGCAGTTTCTTCTTTTAAAACTGATGATGAAAGTACTCGATTAATTATTAATTCGCATCAACCTTTGGATGGGCCGGTAGCTTGGTATGAGGCTCATATCAAAAGTGATGAAGGCTGGAATATGATGGGAGGTACTTTTCCTGGGTCACCTTTTATTTTTGTGGGATTCAATGAGAATATAGGTTGGGGATTAACTGTTAATAAGCCAGATTTGACTGATGTTTATGAGCTTGAAATAAATGCAACCAATAAAAATCACTATCTTCTTGATGGAAAATGGATTCCATTTAAAGAAAGCCTGATTAGATTGCCTGTAAAAATTTTTGGTCCAATAAAATGGACTTTTAAGAGGCAATTTAAAGAATCTGTTCATGGCCCAGTATTTGAAAATGATGATGGCGTATTTGCAGTGCGGTTTTCTGGCATGAGAGACATTCGACAAGTAGAGCAATGGTATCGAATGAATAAATCACAAAATTTAGATCAGTGGCTCTCTGCGATGTCATTACAATCAATTGTTTCTTTTAATGCAATATACGCCGATAAAGAACAGAATATTCTATTTTTTCATAATGCTGTATCCCCAGAAAGAGATATTTCCTTAGATTGGTCGCTTCCAGTAAATGGAGATGACAGTTCATTAATATGGAATAAATTTCTTCCTATGGAATCCCTTCCACTAATTCTTAATCCAGAATCGGGTTGGTTAGTGAGCACAAACCAAGATCCATTTAGAGTAACTAGCAATAAGAGTAATCTTAGTAGAGAAAATTATTCTAATACATTAGGCCTTCAAACAAGAATGACAAATAGGGCATATCGAGCAGTTGAGATGTTTGAAGGAATGAGAAAAATCTCTAAAAATGATCTTTTAAAATTAAAGTTTGATAATAGATATTCGAAACAATCAAGATCATATAAATATATAGAACCATTATTCAGCACACAATTTCGTGATACAAAATTACAAAAAGCACAGCTAATTCTCAAGCAGTGGGACTTAGCTACGGACTATAATAATCGGGGTGCTGCACTAGGAGTCTGTGTACTTAGCCATGAGTGGCTGGCTGAACAAGAACAAAGACAACCGCCAGAAGTGGTTGAAGTTTTCAAGAATTGTGTAAAAAATATAAATAAGCACTATAAAAGAATAGATCCAAAATGGTCGGAAGTAAATTTCCTTATCCGTGGAGAAAAAAAACAAGCACTACAAGGGGGCCCAGATACTATGAGAGCTATTTATGGGGAAACTCAAAAAGATTCATCACTTAAGGCTGTTGCCGGAGACGGACTAGTCATTTTTGTAGAGTGGGATAAGGATAATAATCTCACCACGGAAAGCATCCATCAGTATGGAAGTGCGACACAGAATAAATCATCTGCACACTTTTCAGATCAGGTAAAATTATTCGCTGAAGAAAAATTTAAACCAACATATTTTGATGAAGAGTCACTTAAAATGAACGCATCCTCAACAATTGAGATTCCATTCAATGAAAACTAGATTAAAACTCTATCAATTATTTTCAATTTTCATTTTCACGATAACTGGATGTGCATCCAATCAAATTAATGAAAATAAAGTGATTCCAAATGAAACATTTCGTACGATCTCGAGTGGAGATGTAATCGGCTATGTACATGAAGATAGATCACATGCTTGGCTAGGCATCCCTTATGCGCGAGCCCCAATTGGCGATTTAAGATGGAGAGCTCCACAAGAGCCAATTCCATGGAGAGGGCTGTTAAAAGCCATCGAATATGGTCCAGCATGCACTCAGATAGGATCGACATTCGGCGACCCAGAAGCTATAGAAGGAAGTGTGCATGGCTCAGAAGACTGTTTGTATTTGAATGTATTTGCACCAAAAAAAATTGATAAAAACGAGAAGCTACCTGTTATGTTATGGATTCATGGCGGTTCGAATACAATTGGCACATCGAAGTTATATGATCCCAGTGTTCTCGTTTCTTCAGAGAGAGTAATTGTAGTAACGATTAATTATCGTCTAGGAATATTTGGGTGGTTCGCTCATCCAAGTATTTCAGAGATGTCAGCAAATTTGGAGGATGGGTCAGGAAATTATGGCACCCTAGATCAAATTTATGCACTCAAGTGGATTAAAAATAACATTGATCTATTTGGAGGTGATGCCACTAATATTACTATATTCGGAGAGTCAGCTGGTGGGCATAATGTATATTCATTATTGTTTTCACCATTAGCTAAAGGACTCTTTAATAAAGCCATTTCGCAAAGTGGTAGTACCAAAACTTCCTCCATCCAGGATGCTATAAATTATCGTGAAGCTAATGATGAATATAATGACACGATCAGCTCAAGAGAGATTGTTAATCAACTTCTGGTAGCAGATAAGTTAGCAAATAATCGTCAGAATGCAATCTTGCTTCAAAATTCAATGCAAGACTCTGAGATTCACTCGTATTTGAAAAATCAATCAAAAGAACAAATCCTTAATACGTATTACGATAACCTGGATAAAAAGGATTACATGCACAAAGTAATAAATGATGGATATGTCATGCCATTAGATGGAATGAATTTCAAATCAAAAAACTTAAGAGATATACCCATTATAACCGGCACAAATAGAGATGAGATGAAGCTGTTTCTGGCATTTGATCCTGAATTTGCCTCACAAAGATTTTCATTAACATTTATAAAGGATCAGGATCTATATGATATTTCCTCGGAATATGGATCAGCTGGATGGAAAGTTGCAGCTGTTGATAAACCAGCGTCAGAATTATCATCAATTGGAAATAATAAAGTGTTTGGATATCGATTTGATTGGGATGAGGAACCAAAAATATTTTTAATGGATCTATCTAGGATACTGGGAGCAGCTCATGCTATTGAGATACCATTTATTATGGGTGGAATGGAGTTAGGTGGCTTGGAGGATTTTATGTTTGATGAAAAAAATATAGATGAAGCAACAAAGCTCTCAAAAACCATGATGTCTTACTGGGCAGAATTTGCCTATAACGGTGATCCTGGAAAGGGGAGAAGGGGAGATCTAATCCGATGGGAAACATGGAATAATTTGGAAAATGAGAATAAATTTCTAATTTTTGATACTCCTCAAGATGGAGGAGTCAGGATGAATAAGGAAGCACTTTCTTACGAGGTTTTAGTTGAAAGATTGTTGCTCGATAACCGCATTCCAGATGATTCCATGCGTTGCATATTATTACAGAAAGCAGCAGAAGCTGATTGGATGATTGATAATACTATTATGAATAGTGGTTTATGTAATGAGCTTAATTAATTATGGTCTTCACTTAGTATGAGAATAATTAACGCTGAGTCTGTCGCAAAGTGCTTACCTTACAGTGATTTGATAGAGAAATTGAGAGTTGCATTTACTCAAGACACATGTGCCCCAGAGAGAACAAATCATACGATAAAAAATACTCAAGATGCAGCTTCAAGTTTATTATTAATGCCTGCTTGGAAACAGGAAGAAAGCATTGGCATCAAGATAGTTTCAGTTTTTCCTGAAAATACTGCAAATAATCTTAGTGCCGTTCATGCTAACTACATACTCATGAGCGCTAAAGATGGTTTACCAAAGGCTATAATGGATGGAAGTGAGCTCACTCTCAGGAGAACCGCATGTGCGTCTGCACTTGCTGCTGATTATCTTGCTAAAGACCGATCTAAAATTTTTTTGATGGTAGGTACGGGAAATCTAGCTCCTCATTTAATCAGAGCGCATATGAAGGTAAGAGATTACTCAAAAGTGCTAGTTTGGGGCAGACGAAAAGAAAAAGCAGAACAACTAGTTTCCTCACTAAAAGATTTGGATATAGAAATACTATCAATAGAAAATATAGAAAAAGCTTGTTCTCTTGCAGATGTAATATCCTGTGCTACTCTTAGTAAGGATGCGTTGATATTAGGTGAATGGCTTAAACCTGGACATCACCTCGATTTAGTTGGTGCATTCACACCAGAAATGAGAGAAGTTAATAATGAGGCTATTGTCAAATCTAGAGTTGTAGTTGATACATATAACGGTGCACTAAGTGAATCTGGTGAATTAATTAAAGCCCTCAAAGATGGCGATATCAATGAAGGTCATATACTTGCTGATATGAGAGAGTTAATACTGTTTAAGAACAATATAAGAGAAGATGAAGATAACATAACATTGTTTAAATCAGTAGGAACGGCGCTTGAGGATTTGGCTGCAGCTGAATTAGTCATCGAAAAAATATAGAGGAGAACTGAATGGAGATGAAGCAAGCAAAATTGGAATGGTCATCCAGGTTTGTATTTATTATGGCTTGTGTTGGCGGTGCAGTTGGTCTCGGAAATATATGGATGTTTCCTTATAAAGCTGGATCTAATGGCGGTGGAGCGTTCGTTTTAATCTATATTGCTGCTGTAATTATTCTCGCACTCCCAGTGTGTATTGCGGAACTTATGATAGGCCGTCGTGGTGGCGGCGGACCACCAAATGCAATAGAGAGTGTTGCAGTAGAGTCGGGTCGATCTAACAATTGGCGTTGGATGGGAGTATTTCTTGCTGGTGTTGGGGCAGTGTTTGCTCTTTCATTTTATTCTGTAGTTGGCGCATGGACGGTAGCATTTGCTGTAAAAACAGCGTCAGGCCAAATGGCTAATTTACAACCCGATCAAATCAAATCTACGTTTGATGCTTTAAATGCTAATACAACCGAATTGTATTTTTGGTTTTGTATTTTTATAGGTATGACGGTATATATTTCATCCAGGGGGTTACACAAGGGATTAGAACAAGCTGTAAGACTGATGATGCCAGCCTTGTTTTTCATGCTTATAGTTATGGTTATATATGCTGCAATAAATGGTGATTTTTCTTCGGCTGTAAAATTTTTATTTACTCCGGATTTTACTAAACTCAATCCACAAGTTATTTTGACAGCGTTCGGTCAAGCGTTTTTTTCGGTGAGTGTTGGACTTACTAATCTAGTTGCATACGGTGCTTATTTGAGAAAAGAGGTAAATATTTCTCGTGATGCATCAATTATTGTTGGTGCTGATAGTCTTGTTGCAATACTTGCGGGTTTAGCAGTATTTCCTATTATATTTGCTAATAATATAGAGCCCAGTTCAGGACCTGGATTGGTATTTCAAGCACTCCCAATTGCATTTTCTCAAACAGCAGGCGGGTTAATTTTTGGAGCTGTTTTCTTTATATTACTATTCTTTGCAGCACTAACATCATCCATAGCTATGATTGAAGCGCCAGTTTCTTGGTTGAGTGATGAAACCAATTTATCAAGGCGCATGGCTGCCGTGACGGTTGGTTTTGTGGGCTTTTTGTTAGGTTCACTTGCAGCACTTTCGTTTAATTTGCTATCGGATGTTCGACCGATATCTGGATTGGAAATTCTCAGTGACAAAGGTTTTTTTGATCTTTTTGCGTTCATAGCAAGTGACGTCATTATGCCACTTGGGGGTTTGATGATTGCAATATTTGCAGGATGGGTTGTTAAGAAAAATTTCAGTTTAGATGAGCTATTCAATGGGAATAAAAATATTTTTTATACGATTTGGCTATTTCTAGTTCGATACGTGGTTCCTGTTTTATTGATTTTGCTTTTTTATCAGATTGTCACTGCATAGAGATTGGACTTATGGAGGATGACTTCCCATGGAAAAGCATGAATACGGAAACTCTAGAGAGAGAATATTCTCCAAGCTCATGCGTTTCAAACTATGAGGATTTAGTTAAGAGTTACACTGATGAATCATTAAAAATCTCAAAAAAGCTGAGATTCGAAAAAGATTTAATCTATGGCATTTCAAAAAATGAAATCTTGGATTTATGTTTAGCTAGTGTCATAAATTCACCACTTGTGGTGTTTATTCACGGTGGCTATTGGCAGTTGTTGAGTAAAGATGATTGCTTATTTCCAGCTCAAGAATTTAATGATTTGGATATTTCTTATTGTGCAATAGATTATACGCTTGCACCTGATGCACACATCAGTGAAATGGTTGATCAATGTAGAAGATCGATTAAATGGCTGTATGAACATTCCAATGAGTATGGCTATGATAGAGATAAGATATTTTTAATAGGGAGTTCAGCTGGTGCTCACTTAGCGGCAATGACGATGTTAACGGATTGGAGTAAATATCACCTTCCGTCAAATATAATCAAAGGGAGTACATTATTGAGCGGGGTATATGATATTCGCCCAATAGTTAAGACATATATAAATGAACCTTTAAATTTAGATATGGATTCTGCGTTAGAACTTAGCCCATTATTTCTTGTGGAACCCAATGATGGAGAAGTAATAATATCTTGGGGTGAAAATGAAACTTCTGAATTCAAACGCCAAAGTATAGAATTCGAAAAAAAGTGGAAACATGCTGGAAATAAAAGTAACTTGTTAGAAGTTAAAGGCAATAATCATTTTGATATTGTATTTAATATGATGCGAAAAGATTGCTCTTTAAGAAGACTGATGATGCAGCAAATTTTGAGGAACCAATGAGCTTTAAATACGTAATTCCAAAAATTGTGGATATAGAAGAAGTTGATAATTCGCCTCATCCAAGACCGATGTCAGTCGGCTCAGAAGAAGAACGTCAAAAACAAGTAAAAGAGACAGACGGGCAACCAATAACCGAATTCAAAGGCAATGCTAATCCTTATATTGATTATCAGAGCGTTGATTTACTCCTGAGTCTTCAGCACCCAAGGTCCCAAGGATATGATGAAATGTGTTTTATTGTGCAGGGCCAATGCAAAGAAATGCTATTCAAATCCGCTTACTATGAGCTATACAATGCAAGATTAAGGATTATTGATAATGATATTGCCAATGCTTCGCAAATAATTAATAGATGCAAGGAGATCTTTATATTATTGACTCGTTTTTGGGATGTTCTTGCGACAATAAGACCAGAAGGGTTTAAGCAATTTCGTGATTATTTAAATGTAGCATCTGGCCAGCAGTCATTTATGTTTAGGCATGTTGAATTTATATTGGGTAACAAAGATATTGCTATGGCTTCAGTTCATAAAAATGTTAACCATATATATCCCGCAATTTTAAAGAATCTTGAAACACCAAGTTTTTATGATGAAATTATAAAATTATTAGATAGGAGGGGTTTCAAAATTTCTCAAGAATGTCTTGATAGAGATTGGTCAAAAAAATACAAGCCGCATGAAAGTATTGAGAAGGCATGGTTAGAAATCTATAAAAATCCTGAGCCTACAAACGATTTATATCTCCTGGGAGAATTATTAATTGAATTCGCTGATATATTTGCTAGATATCGATTCCAACATTTTACAACTGTTGAGAGAATATTAGGGTTAAAACCTGGAACAGGAGGTTCAGCAGGAGTGAATTGGTTGAAAACAATGGCAAGTCATCGATTTTTTCCAGAATTATGGTCAATTAGAACGGATCTATAAAAAATATGATTGAGTTCAAATGGAGAAAATTAATACGCGGTATAACCATTTTTATAATAACTTTTTTCATAATGGGGTGCTCTGATAATAGTGTTTCACAAAAGCAGCCCAATATACTTGTAATTATTGTTGATGATCTCGCTTACACTGATCTCGGTGTTTTTGGTGGTGAAATTGGCACACCTAATCTCGATAAATTGGCAAACAAAGGCATTAAATTATCGAATTATTATGTCGCTCCTACATGCTCTCCAACAAGGGCGATGCTTCTTTCTGGTGTTGATAATCATCTTGCTGGAATGGGAACTATGCATAATGAGCAATCAGATAATCAGAAAGGACGTCCTGGATATGAAGGCTATCTCAATTTTCAAGTTGCGGCATTACCTAATATCCTAAAAGACAATAATTATCATACCTATATGACTGGAAAATGGCACCTAGGGTATGAGGAGAATAACAGCCCTTCAGCTAGAGGCTTTGATCGATCGTACGCATTATTATCGGGAGGAGCAGGACACTTCAATAATATGTTGCCAATTCTTGGCTCCAATAAAGCGCCCTATAGAGAAGATGGAATAATTCTTGATTCACTACCTGACGATTTCTATTCTACAGATTTTTACACCGATAAAATGATTGAATACATTGATAGTAATCAAAAAAGTAGTAAACCTTTTTTTGCCTATCTAGCCTACACTGCACCACATTGGCCTCTTCAAGCACCAAGAAGATCTATTCAAAATCAAAAAGGAAAATATGACGAAGGATATGATGTAATTTATAAAAAACGAATGAATAATTTAGTGAAATTAGGGCTGATTGATAAAAATATGCCTGATTCAGAGAAGATGCCGGGCAATATTCCATGGATAGATTTAAATGAGGAAGAAAAAAGAAACTCATCTAAATTGATGGAGATTTATGCGGCAATGGTAAGTGATATTGATTCTAATGTTGGGCGACTGATTTCCCATCTTGAAGAATTAGATGAATTAGATAATACATTTATATTTTTTATGTCTGATAATGGTGCCGAAGGACATCCACTAGATCAGAGCTTTGCTGAATATGGCATCAATTCTCATATAGATTCATGTTGTGATAATGACTATGACAACATGGGTGAACAGGATTCTTATCTCTGGTATGGGCCAGAATGGGCTCGAGTTGGTGTTGGCCCCTGGCGAAGTTTTAAAGGTTTTACCTCAGAAGGTGGGATCAAAGCGCCCGCATTTGTGTATTATTCAGAATTTAACAATAGCAATACAATCAAAGAATATATGCATGTTAAAGATGTTATGCCATCAATTCTGGATCTACTTGATATTGATCATCCCAAAAATACATATAAAGATAGAAAAATTCATAAGATTCAAGGCGTCTCTATGATCCCTTTATTTAATGACTCGAGTTCTATAATACGTGAAGATGAGTATATCGAAGGTTGGGAATTATTTGGTAAAACAGCACTGAGAAAGGGCAACTGGAAAATGATACAAGAACCAGCTGGAGATTATTTTGAATGGCAAACACCACTAGAAGATAATTATAAATGGCAATTATTCGATTTGAAGAATGATCCCTCAGAATTATATGATGTCTCACAAGAAAACCCAGATAAAATGCAGGAAATGCTTCAAGCTTGGGAAGCCTACGCCAATGAAAATGGCGTAATTATTCCTGAAAACGTAATGGGTTTTTAGATAATTTTAAGCATGAAACCTGATTTAAATAAAACAGGAAATGACCTGTATATAGAGCAATCCTTAGTAACAGGATTAATCGCAGCGTTCCTGGCCATTTTTATCTTAAATAGTTTATGGATTTTAAGCTCTGTATTTTTTGATCGGTTTTTTCCATGGATAGCAATATTACAAGGAATAATAATTGGCAAATCAATAAAAAAATATGGTCTTGGAATCGAATGGTATTTTCCTATTATGTCATTTAGCTTGGCATTATTTGCCTCGGTAACAGGAAGTTTTCTGTGTGCTTTATATTTAACTGGTAGAGAATTCGGTACTGGCGCAATAATACTTATTGATGAAATATCATGGCATACCATTAGCATATTTTTGATGAACGATTATGGCATTGTCGGTATCATTTATGGATTATTTTCAGGTGTTCTAGCCGCTTTTTATTCTCAGAGAGAGTTAGACCGAAATCAAGCAATCGCTTATCGAAAATACAAAGAAAGTTCAAGGATTTAGTTTAATCTATATTCAACTAATCTAGATAGTAAATTCAGCAATTACTGGAGTATGATCGGAGGGTCTTTCCCAGGTTCTTGGCTCACGGTCAATGTAGCTAATTTCACACTTATTCTTAAGTGATTCACTTGCAAGAATCAAATCAATTCTGACACCAGCATTCCTCCTAAAACTTGCTGCCCTGTAGTCCCACCAACTGAATTTCTTTTCTTCTTGATCAAAGTTACGGAAGACATCACAAAAACCCAAATCTATTATCTTTTGCAGCGCTTTCCTTTCCTTAGGACTGCATAATACATCTTCGCCCCATTTTTTTGCATCATAAACATCTTGATCTTGTGGCGCTATATTAAAATCACCAAGAATTATTATATCTTTGTACTGATCTTGTTCTTTTTTAATATGATTAATCAAAGCTTTTAGCCAAGATAATTTATATGTATATTTTTCTGAATCAACACTCTGACCGTTCGGTATATATAAATTCATTATTCTTACTTTATTTATGTCGGCGATAAGAATTCGTCTTTGCGGATCATCAAAATCAGTAAAATCAGTTATTATATTATCGGGTTTTTGCTTAGATATTATTGCGACACCATTATAGGTTTTCTGTCCGCTACTTACGGAGTGGTAACCTATTTCTTTGAATGCATCCGCTGGAAATAATTCATCGGTTTGCTTAATTTCTTGTAGTGCTAAAATATCTGGCTCTGCCGATTCCATCCATTCCAAAACGTGATCTTTTCTCACATTTAGTGAATTAACATTCCATGTAGCTATTTTCATTATATTCCCTGTGTGATACCGCTTTGTTTCAAGAGCGGATCTAAAGAAGGATCTCGTCCTCTAAAATTTTTATACCCTTGCATAAAGTCTTTACTACCCCCAATTTCAAGAATTTCTTTTTTGAACTTAGTTGCTAGTTTTTGGTCAAATATATTATTTTTTTCAAATGCAGAGAATGCATCCGCTGCCAGAACCTCTGCCCATTTATAACTGTAGTAGCCTGCCGCATAACCTCCTGAGAATATATGAGAAAAGCTCATTGGAAAACGATTGTATGCAGGTGATTCAACTAAAGCTATTTTAGATTTTATTGAGGCAAGAATATCCAGTGTATTGCCATCTTTATTGTCATCATAATTTGTATGAATACTAAGATCATAAAGAGCGAATTCCAATTGTCTTAGCATCGCAAGTCCAGCACCAAGATTTCTTGCTTTTGTTAATTTATGGAAGATATTTTCAGGCAAACATTCACCAGTTTTAATGTGTTTTGAGCAGCTTTTTAGAACATCGTAGTTCCATGCAAAATTCTCCATAAATTGACTGGGTAATTCCACCGCATCCCATGGGACACCATTAATTCCAGATATACTTGGAAGATCAACTTTTGTAAGGAGGTGATGAAGCATATGGCCAAATTCATGAAACCAAGTGATTACATCGTTGTGTGTTAACAATGATATACCTTTGTCATTTGGAGCAGTGAAATTACATACGAGGTAACCAATCGGAAGAGTTCTATTACCATGTATATTTTTTCTTATAACGCATTCATCCATCCAGGCCCCACTTCGCTTACCATTTCTTGCAAAAAGATCTATATAGAAACCTCCAATAATCTCTCCTTTAGAATTGGATACCTCAACAAATTCAACACTTTCATGCCAAACAGAGATATCTGGATTAATCTCAAACGAGATACCAAATAATGATTTAGCGACATCAAACATACCTTTTTGCACATTTGATTTTTGAAAATATTGTTTCAGTTCATCATCCGATACAGAAAAATTCTCTTGTTTTAATTTTTCAAGATAATAGGCGCTGTCCCATGCTTTCAGTTCATGACCGGCAAAAGATTGGATCTCATCTATTTCTTTTTTTGCTGTTGCTTTGGTTCTTTCGGCTAAGTCGTATAAAAAATCGAATACTTCTGTCGTACTTTTTGCCATTTTGGTGGCGAGTGAATATTCTGCAAAGTTTTTAAATCCAACTAATTTTGATAGTTTCATTCTTAACGAGAGAATATCTTTTATGTTATTTGAATTATCCCATTTTTTATTATCAGATTGGTCAGATGCCCTCGTTGACCATGCTCTGTAAAATTTTTCTCTCAATTTTCTGCTATCACCATGCGTCATAATGGCGTGATAGGTTGGATAATCTAATGCAAATCTCCATCCAGATTCATTTTTCTCTTCAGAACGAAGCTTTGCCTGCTGCAATATTTCGTCAGTGACTCCAGAAATTTCAGATTTATTATCAGTAAAATAAAACCATGAATCAGTTGAATCTTGGACATTTTGACCAAATGTCGCTTGCACGATACTTAATTGTTTTTTTAATTCTTTGAATTTTTGTTGTTTGTTTTTACTTAAATTCACTCCATTGAGTGTGAAGCTTTTTAATTCTTTTTCTAGTAGCGTGAATTCAGGGCAATGTTTATCTTTAAGATTATCCATTATGAAACTGTATGCCTTCTGCAGGTCAGAATTTTGAGACAACTCAGTTCCATAGTCTGTAAGTAATGGGATACATGCATTATATGCTTCTCGCCATTCTGCATCGCCCATGACATTTTGCAAATGACTAATTGGAGAAAAAACTTTACTGAGGTTATGATGCATTTCTTCAATCTCAGCTACCAATGAAAAATTTGGTTTTGTATTTTCTTCAATTAGATTCTTTATTCTTTTTCTTTGTTTGATTAACAGAGACGAAACATTTGATCTGGTTACTTCGGCAGACAAGTCTATAAAATTAGGTAATGTAGTTTGGTATTGAGTTGATTCAGGCATAATATACTTTAATTGATTTTCCAAATTTGATTTTAACAAAGACTTAACTATCAAACACTAGTAATTTAAGGGGATTGTTTTGAAAACTGCATTTGATCTAATTGTAATTGGCGGAGGAAGTGGAGGACTTGCTTGCGCCCAGAGAGCCGCTGAATATGGTGCAAGTGTTGCTCTAATAGAAAAAGCGCCCCTTGGGGGAACTTGTGTGAATGTAGGATGCGTTCCCAAAAAAGTAATGTGGTATGCGTCACACTTAACGCATCAATTACAATTAGCAGCAGATTATGGTTTTGATGTTGCTGTGGAATCGCATGATTGGAAATCACTTAAAGAGAAAAGAGATGCATATATAAAAAGACTGAATAAAATATATGAAACAAATTTAAATAAACGAAATATTTATTTGATTAGAGGCGAGGCCCGTTTTGAGAATGAGGAAACCATCACTGTTTCCGAGAAAAAATATACCGCTGGACATATTGTTATAGCCACTGGCGGTCAACCCACTGTTCCTAAAATCGATGGCGCAGAATATGGAATAACCTCGGATGGCTTTTTTGAATTAGAAGAACAACCCAGAGATGTGTGTATTGTGGGAAGTGGCTATATTGCTATAGAGTTCGCTGGAATGCTCGCAGCGATGGGTTCCAATGTGAATCTTTCTATTAGAACAGAATCCATCCTTCGTACTTTTGATTCAATGTTGAGTGAGAATCTAAAAAAAATAATGTTGCATTATGGCGTCAAAATAAATACAAATAAGACGCCCATTTCTCTAGGAAAAGAAAACGGCAAATTGGTTTTAAATACAGCTGATGGTCTTCAATCACAACCTTATGACTCATTGATATGGGCAATTGGAAGATCTCCTGCTACGGCTAATTTAAACTTATCTGCTGCCTCTATTCATTCGGACGAGAGTGGATATATTCCAGTTGATAAATTTCAAAATACAAATGTAGAAAATATTTATGCAATAGGTGATGTCATTGGTAAAGAGCAGCTTACACCAGTTGCAATAGCTGCAGGAAGGAGATTATCAGATCGTTTATTCAATCGAATGAAGGATAGACACTTAGATTATTCAATGATACCAACTGTTGTATTCAGCCACCCTCCGATAGGAACGGTTGGAATGACTGAAAAAGAAGCAAAGGAGAAATTCAAAGATGATATAAAAGTCTATACCTCTACTTTTAATCCAATGATCTATGCACTCAGTGATGATAACAGGAAAATTCAATCATCTATGAAATTGATAACGCAAGGAAAAAATGAGCGAATAATCGGATGCCATGTTATCGGAGAGGGGGCTGATGAGATGCTACAAGGATTTGCTGTAGCAATAAAAAAAGGTGCAACAAAACAAGAATTTGACGATACAGTTGCCATTCATCCGACTAGCGCCGAAGAATTTGTGACGATGAGGTAACGTTTATTTGTTTTAATATAGCAGAGGTATCTGGCCTGATTTTTTTCCATATAAGATATGATTCTGCTGCTTGTTCAATCAGCATTCCCCATCCTTGTATAGCAATATTCGCACCGTTTTTCATTGCCCATAACATGAATTGTGTTGGTGATGAGTTATAAGAGAGGTCATAACAGATGGATGATTTTGATATTATATTTTTTGATAGTGCTATATCTTTATTATTTGTATCAAATGAAATCGCATTAATTATTAAATCAAAACTCCCTTTTTCATTAAGCTCTTCTATGGTACATGTTTTTATTGATGCTTCATTTGAGAAATCTTTTGATATTTTTTCAGCGTGAGAGATTGTTCGATTTGCGATCTCAATATGCGATGGATTCTCTTTGATTAATGATCCGATGATACCTCGAACTGCACCTCCGGCACCTAGTATAAGAATCTTTTTGTTTTTTATTTCAACTTGAAAATTATTACGGAGATCAGCGATTAAGCCAATACCATCTGTGTTATCACCTATAATTTCATTGCCATTAAAATAAATTGTATTAATTGCTTTTGCTTGAATTGCATTCGGACTTAGCACACTAACTGAATTCATTGCCGACATTTTATGAGGCAAGGTAATATTGAGACCTCTGCCACCACTTGAATGAAAATCGATAATAAACTGTTTTAGATTATCGGCTTTTATGTGGTATTTGTTGTAATCTATTTTTTCGTTAAATTGTTGTGCAAACAATTTATGGATTTCAGGAGACCGACTATGAGAGATCGGATCACCGATGACTCCGTATTTCTCTTTAAGTTTATTATTCATTAATTATTAATAAGAGTATTTTTAATTATTCTTTTAGCCATTGTGCAATCTCAATAGCATTATAGGTGAATATACCTGACGCTCCAGATCGCTTTATAGATAGAACAGATTCCATAACAGATTCTTTATGACAAAGGTAGCCAGCATTAGCAGCTGCTTTTAACATCGCATATTCACCGCTTACCTGAAAAGCAAAGACTGGACAGGCAAATTCTGATTTTATTTTTAAAATTATATCCTGGTACATCATTGCCGGTTTAATCATTACAATGTCAGCACCCTCGCTTATGTCTAAGGCCACTTCTCTGAGACTTTCATCAGAATTTCTTGGATCCATTTGGTAATTATATTTATTACCTGTAGCTAGGCTATCACTTGAATTAACGGCGTCTCTAAAAGGTCCATAAAAGCATGACGCGTATTTGGCGGCATAAGATAAAATTAATGTATTATGAAAATTATTCTTTTCTAATTCTGCTCTAATTGCTCCAATTCTGCCGTCCATCATATCTGAGGGAGCAACAATGTCAGCACCAGCTTCTGCATGTGAAAGGGCCTGCTTTTTGAGAATCTGTATCGTTTTATCATTTGTAACATAGTTATTATCATCAATAATGCCGTCTTGACCATGAGTAGTATAGGGATCGAGAGCTACATCAGTGATAACAAGAAGCTCAGGAAATTCAGATTTCAATTTTGCTATCGTCTTTTGTATTAATCCGTCTGATTTATATGCCTCTTCTCCATTACTGGATTTATATTTTTTATCGATAACTGGAAATAGTGCGATCGCATGAATTCCGTGCGATACCAATTTTTCTGCAGTTTGCATAAGATCATTCATGCATAATCTTTTTATGTCTGGCATTAGCTCTATGTTTTCGCTGTTATTTTTATCAGTGATGAACACAGGATATATAAGATCATTTACATTTAATGATGTTTCTTCCACTAATTCACGTATCGCTCTTGTCTTTCTTAATCGACGCATTCTTGTGTTTGGATACTGGCTTAAATTATTATTTTTCATGAGCTTAAATCAATCTAACTATATTTTATAAAGTATTATAAACCGACATATTACAACAAATTGATTTTATTTAATGGTCAATCTAATTTGATTTGATTAGATTAAAGTTTATGGCATTTAATTCTTTAATAAGTTTTTTGCTATCGGATAAATTTAACCCAGTGAGTGGAGGCCTTAAAATATTCCAAGTTTTGTCTTTACAAAAATGACTTACGATACATTTTAATGCAGGTATTAGCGGATAACTTTGCACGATGTTTCGTAAAACATTTAATTCCTCTTGCATATCTATGGAGTCTGATTTTTTCCAATATTTATAAACATCAAATATTTTTTTTGGATTTATATTTGCTGTGGCTGAGATACAACCAGCCCCACCATTTTGCATAGTTTTCAATAGAAATGATTCGCTGCCTGCAAAAATACTAAAATTATCCCATTTCTCATCGAGCATATTTTGAGTGTTACTCCAATCACCGGAACTATCTTTTATTCCAGCGACGTATCGAGGATATCTTTTAAGAAGTTTTTCTATTAACTGCAAGCTTATTCCTACCATAGCAATTGGTGGAATGTGATATAAATAAATCCTAAGTCTGTCGTCATTTACTGAATCAATCACATTCGAAAAGTATTCAAGTAAACCATCATCACTTACTGCTTTATAATAGAATGGAGGAAGCATTAAAACACCAGAGCATCCTAATTTCACGGCATGTTTAGTTAATTTAATGGTATCTGACAACGCACAGCAGCCTGTTCCTGGCATGAGTTTATTTGGGTCGATACCATATTCAACTAATTTATCAAGTAAGAATATTTTTTCATCAACAGACAATGAATTTGCTTCGCTATTTGTTCCAAATACAGCAAGACCCACTTCCTGTGAAATCAGCCATTCACACTGATGAATCAATTTTTTGTAATCGACACTTAAATCAGGATTAAACGGTGTAATTACCGGACTAAAAACACCTTTCAATTGTTCTATTTGTATTTCTTTTATCATTTATTAGAATTTAGCCAATTTTGAGGTTTGAGATAATTATCATATAGATCTTTTTCTGGCGAGTTATCTTTAGGGGACCAATTATACTCCCATCTAACAGCCGGAGGAAGTGACATAAGAATTGACTCAGTCCTACCATCAGTTTGAAGACCAAAAAGTGTCCCTCGATCATATAAGAGGTTAAATTCTACATATCGTCCTCTTCTATATAACTGAAAGTCCTTATGATGCTTGTTGTATTGGTGATCTTTTCTGGCATTCACTATAGGGAAATACGCTTTAACAAATTGTTGACCCACAGACTGGATAAATTGAAAAGATTTATCAAAACCCAGTTCATTGAAATCATCAAAGAATAAACCGCCAACTCCTCGTGTTTCTTGCCTGTGTTTTAGATAGAAATATTCATCACACCATTTTTTGAATTTAAAATAATATTTCTCATCAAAATCTTTACATGCATTATAAGCGCATTGATGCCAAGAAATAACGTCTTCTCTGAATGGATAATATGGCGTTAAGTCAAATCCACCTCCAAACCACCATACCGTGTTACCTTTTTTATTTTCAGCTGAGAAATACCTAAGATTCGCATGAGTCGTCGGAATAAATGGATTTTCAGGATGCATAACTAATGACAAACCCATTGCTTCGTAATTACTATCCATTAGTTCTGGCCTGAGCTTTGTTGCTGTTTCAGGAAGTTTTGACCCACTAACATGAGAAAAATTTACTCCAGCTTGTTCAAATATCTCTCCATTTTTAAAAATCCGGCTTTGTCCACCACCACCTTCTTCTCTTCTCCAATCGTCAATTTGAATTGAAGTACTACTATCAATATTTTTTACACTTGATGAAATCTTATCTTGTAATTTCAGAAGATATCTTTTGACCTCCGTTGTATTTGCGTCTTTTTTTTTCATCATCTAGGTCGGATTATTTCTTGAGTATCAATACATTTTATCATTGAGGATCCATTTTTCATGCCACATTCACCAGCTACAATATAGTCTACTATGTCACAAAATTGCTCTTGGAGTGAATTTTGATCGCTCGGAGGTTGCTCGCCAGACATATTAGCGCTTGTTGAGATTAATGAAGAACCTGAAATATCACAAAGGGCAGCTGCTATAGGATGTTTTGTTAATCTGATTGCTATTGAATCATGCTCGCCACTTACCCAGATTGGAACTTGGTTTGTTTTTTTTACTATCCAGGTAACTACTTCCGATTCATTTTTGATTCTGTTTACATGAGAAGAGGTAAGATTCACCCAACCTTTTAGTTGATGGAGTGATGAAACGATCACGATCAATCCATTTTTAATATCTCTTTTCTTTATATTTAAAATCCTATTTACAGCTTCGTAATTATCAGGGAGACAACCTAAGCCAAAAACACCTTCAGTAGGATAGGCTATCACGCCTCCGTTCATAACAACCTTAGCGCCTTGTTCTATATGTTTTGATTCTTTTTTGGACAATTTAATTATCGTCAGTTACGTAAGCTATGATATTAGCTCTTTAGTGATTCTTCCCAATGACCATTTGTATATGTGGCTGTCCATTTTGTTTTCTTACCATCTTTTTCAGATGCGACATAATGAATATCATCATTTTTGTTGTATCTAATGATATATGGATTTCCATCTTTATCGTTTATAGGAGCGCTAATTAAATATAAGTGCTTATTTTTATTTGGTAGATATTTACAGGCATCAATCAACCGATCTTTCAAACTGTTTATTTCTGATACTTTTGGTGCCCGGGTTTCCCTGTTTTTTGGAAATTTACTTGCAGCAAGAAATAATCCTTTCATACTATCTCTAAGTAGAAAATGATCTTCGCATTTTTCGCAAAGCAATTCAGGAATACTAATCGGCTCCATAGTTATAGGTTTGGGCTCCCCATTTCTTTGGAGTTGACGAGTTGTTCCGCATTCTTCGTTCTGACAGTTAAAATATTTTCCAAATCTTCCAGTATTTAATTGCATTTCTGACCCACATTTATGACATTCCAATATAGGACCATCATAACCTTTTATTTTAAATTTACCCTCTTCCACAGAAAACCCACTGCAATCAGGGTTCTTTCCACAAACATGTAATTTTCTGTTTTCGTCTATAAGAAAATTATCCATACTGGTATTGCACAATTCACATCTTTTTTTGATAAGTAAATTCTGTGCTTCATCATTGTCATCTATACTGATTGCCTCATCTCCAGATATGAGATTTAGGGTTTTTTTACATTTTTCATCACCAGTGTTGTTATAACCTGTGCATCCAAGAAAGACACCATTGGAAGAATTTCTTATAACCATATTATGCTTTTCACATTCAGGGCATATAATATTTGTCTCGATTGGTTTGTTGGGCTTCATACCGTTTTCATCATCAGAGGCTGAAATTAAATCCTTTTGGAAGGCATCATAAAAGTGATTAAGCACAATCTTCCAATCGAGTTCTCCATTGGCGACTTTATCCAGATCGTTTTCAAAATTTGCAGTAAAGTCATAGTTCATAATGTCATCAAAGCTTTCTATTAATCTTTCTGTAACGATGTGCCCGATTTTCTTTACAAAAAATCGTCGATTTTGTATTTCTACATAACCTCTGTCTTGAATTGTGGATATAATTTGTGCGTATGTAGAAGGCCTTCCAATTCCTTTTTTTTCGAGCTCTTTTACCAATGCAGCTTCTGAAAATCTTGCCGGCGGTTTAGTGAATTTTTGTTCTTTATTTAGGGTATCTAACGATAGAATTTCACCCTTGGAAAGTGGAGGTAAAATGGCATCATCTTGGTTTGATGGCCTTGCAATTTTAGTATAGCCATCAAATACAACCTCTCGACCTTTTGCAGTGAAGGTATACTGATCGAGAATTATTTTGGCTGACGTAGATAGATACTCGGCATCTTTCATCTGACAAGCGATATATTGTTGCCATATAAGTTCATAGAGTTTGGTTTCTTCATCACTGACATTAACTAAATCTGACGCGCGAATAAAAGCACTCGTTGGCCTTATTGCCTCGTGTGCTTCTTGAGCATTTTCTGTACTCGAGTATATTCTTGATGCTTCATTTAAATAATTATTTCCGATATTACTAGCTATGTATTTCCTAGCATCATCAATAGATTCTTTGCTCAAGCTTGGTGCGTCTGTTCTCATATAGGTTATGTAACCTGCTTCGTATAGTTTTTGAGCAACTCGCATTGTTCTCTTGACGTTGTAACTTAATCTTGTTGACGCTGCTTGCTGGAGTGTTGAGGTGATAAATGGCGCTTTTGGTTTTGCTTTAGTGGGTGTTTTTACGATGTCATTAATAGATAAATCATTACTTTTTATTAATTGTTCGATTTTATCTGCTTCATCTTTAGGTAGAAGGGGGTCGGATTTTTTTCTTAGCAATGAAAATGAAATTTTATTATCTTCACTATTTAAAAGCTCCATTGAAATTTCCCAAAATTCTTTTGGAATAAACTCCTGTATCAATCTCTCTCTTTCATCCAATAATCTCAGCGCTACAGATTGAACTCTTCCTGCAGATAACCCTCTAGCTATTTTTTTCCATAGGAGAGGTGAGAGTTCGAATCCAACAACTCGATCTAAAAATCTTCTGGCTTGTTGGGCCATGACTAAATTATTATCGATTTCCTTTGGATCAGCGAATGATTCAAGAATTGAGTTTTTTGTAATTTGATTAAATCTAACTCTAGAGTAATTATATTTTTTTGAACCGAGAGCTTCTTTCAAATGCCACGCGATAGCCTCTCCTTCTCTATCCAAATCAGTTGCCAAATATATGTGATCAACATTCTTTGCCGCTTTTTTAAGTTCCTTCACTACTTTTTCTTTCTCAGGAATGATTTCATAATCAACCTTCCACTCATTATCTGGATCAACTCCCATTCGTCTTATTAGTCTTAATCGATCGTTTTTGATTTTAAGTTGTTGTTTTTCATTTTCGGAAAGATTTTTTGGAATTGTTGATCTCTTTTGGGTTTTACGCTTCCCTTTAGGGAGGTCTCTGACATGACCCACGCTGGATTTGACAATGAATTCATTGCCTAAATATTTGGAAATTGTTCTGGCTTTCGCCGGAGACTCAACTATTACAAGACTACTCATTCTGTTTGTATTTATTCCGTAATATTTTTAATGAAGAAAATCTTCATTTGATTCAAAAATTAAATCTTCCATTTTAGAGTATGCTTTTTCTTGGCCCGGTTGACTGAAAAGTATCATTAGCACAATCCATTTTATCTGCTCAATATTAATTTCACTTGTATTCAATGCGAGCAGTCTATCAATTAATAGTTCTCTTTGCGTTGTCGTCAGAATATTTATTTGCTCCAAATAGTATATAAACCCTCTGCAACTTGAATCAAGACGATTCATTTCAATATCATTATATATTCTACTTGAAGCATTATCATGAAGGTCACCTATGATTTCATTATTCTCGGCTAACTTATCTAACCAGTCGAAAGCTTTTTCGATTTCACTGACACTAAAACCGGCCTTAACCAAATCTGTTTTTAAATCATTGTGATTGATTTCAGGTATATCTTGGGTTTCGATATAGGCTTCGAATAGATACATCAAAACATCAAGAACACTTTCTCTCATATATAGTTTTCCTTGTGTATTATTTTCTGATATTTCATTATTGTGCTTATAAATTAAGATTCAATAGCCCATACCTGAAATATGGAGCATGGAGCAAACTTAATCAATCGTCAATGTATGTGTAATATTATTTTAAATCTAATTCATAGTTCTGACTATTAACTAAAATAGTGTTTATATATAATTAATTCTTAAATATAGAGTATAAGACAATGACAATATTGAAGATTTTGGAATTTCCGGACCCTAAGCTCAGGATAACAGCATCCCCGATTGATACTGTTAATGATGAGTTACAAAAGACCATTGACGATATGTTTGAAACAATGTACGCGGCTCCAGGCATTGGATTGGCAGCTACACAAGTTGATATTCATAAGCGTTTATTAGTAACGGATATTACTGCAGAAAAAAATCAACCTTTTGTAATGATTAATCCCGAAGTTATAAAAAAGGAAGGAAATGTTAATTCAAATGAAGGATGCTTATCTATTCCTGGGTATCAAGATGATGTTGAGCGTTATGAGACAATTTCAATTAAATACCTTGATCGTCGTGGTGTATCTCATGAAGAAGAGCTGAATGGGCTCTTAGCTATTTGTGTGCAACATGAAATTGATCATCTTAACGGCAAGTTATTTATTGATTATTTATCAGAAGCAAAAAGGCAGAAAATCAGAAAACTAATCCAAAAACAAGAAAAATACTCTACCAATACAGAAACTGCCAGCTGAATTTACACAATTATTCGTGAATACTACTAATGTTTAGAATCATTTTTGCAGGCACTCCAGAATTTGCTGTTCCTTCCCTGAATGCATTAGTTCAAATCGGCTTAAAACCGTCTCATGTCATCACGCAACCAGATAGAAAATCTGGCAGAGGTAAAAAAATATCTACAAGTGCTGTTAAGTTATTTTCTGAAGAACATGAGATTCCTGTTTTACAACCAAAATCAATTATGGATACCAAATTTCTTAATATAATTAAGGAGATCAATCCTGATATGATTATTGTCGTTGCTTATGGAATGATATTTCATGAAGAGCTATTAAAAATCCCAAAATTAGGATGTATCAATATTCATGCATCCTTATTACCCAGATGGAGGGGAGCTTCTCCAATTCAATCATGCATCATCAATGGTGATTTAGAGACTGGTGTCACAATAATGAAAATGGAAAAGGGATTAGATAATGGGCCAATTTATTCTCAGCATAAAATCAAACTTCACCAAACAGAGACAGCTGATCACTTAAGTAAAAAGCTTGCTGACTTGGGCGCAGAAGCAATTAAGTCAAATCTTGAGTCAATATTATCAGGGAATATAAAATTTAAATCTCAAAATGAAAATAAAGCATGTTATGCAGATAAAATAAAAAAAAGTAATGCCCTGATGGATTGGAAAAATTCATCAAAAAATCTTGAAAGACATGTTAGAGCTTTTAATTCTATTCCTGGAGCTTACTTCATGTATGGTGATGAAGCCATTAAATGCTGGAAAGCAGAAGCAAAAAACAGTAATGCAAAACCAGGACATATAATTTCAGCTGATAAAAGAGGGATTGAAGTCGCTTGTGGTGAAGGGTCACTAGTCATACTTGAACTTCAGAGACCCGGAAAAAATAAGATATCTGCAGGCGAATTTTGTGCTCAAGTAAACAGCTCAAATAAATCACTTTTGAGTTTATAACCATGGATAATAAAGATAGCGTTCTAATACGTGCAAAAACTTCAGATGTTGTTTATAGCGTTATTTATAAAAAAGTGTCCCTTGATAGAGCAATTCATGATGCCATAAAAAAAATTCATGGTAATGATGTGCCTCTATTCAAAAATATCTGTTATGGCACCATCAGGTTTCATTGGGAATTAAAAAGCAAAATCAAAAGATTTTTAAAAACACCAATTAGGAAAAGAGATAAAATTGTCCAGATTCTTATTGAGACAGCTATATTTCAAATCGATAGAACAAGAATACCAAATCATGCAGTTGTTTTATTGACTGTAGAGGCTGCAAAAAAATTAAAGAAAAAAAATCATACCGCATTCATTAACGGTATATTAAGAGCGTATTTAAGGTCTAATAAGAAGATCAATGACGTTGAAGAAGAAAATGAATTTAACCATCCACTTTGGATGATACAGAAAATTAAAAAAGATTGGCCAGATCACTGGAAAATAATTCTTGAGAGCAACAATAAAAAAGCACCCATGTGGTTAAGAGTTAATCCGAATAAAATTACTGCAAACAAATATATAAATATGATTGCTGATGAAAATAATCTATCTAAAGGTGATATCGGTTATATAGGAGATTGCAAATATTCCGTTTGCCTCAAAAATCCAATTAAAATTGATTCTCTACCCAAGTTTTATGAAGGATATGCTTCTATCCAAGATGGAGCAGCTCAGCTTGCAGTCGAATGTTTATTATACGGAAAGGATGGTCGTATTTTGGACGCTTGTGCAGCTCCTGGTGGAAAAACAGGGCAAATTTTAGAAAATATTATTGAGTCATCTCAACTTACGGCAATTGAAATTGATCCGTTAAGAGCTAAATTGATTGATCAAAATCTTGAGAGGCTAGGTTATAAGAAGGATATTCTCGTTAATGATGTCAATGAAATTGAAAGCTGGTGGGATTCTGAGTTTTTTGACTTAATTTTATTAGATGCACCTTGCTCATCTTCGGGCGTGATTAGAAGGCATCCAGATATTAAACATTTAAGAAAAGTGTCTGACATAACTGCGTTTCATAAAAAGCAATTAAAGATACTCAATTCTTTATGGAGTACTTTATCTAAAAATGGGAGGATGATTTATGTTACTTGCTCTTTCTTCAGAGAAGAAAATGATGATGTAATCAATCAATTTAAGAAAAAACATGATAATGTTGCACATGGAGATTTGTTGCTAAATAACAACATAATAAACCAAATGATTAAAACAGATTACGGTTACCAGGTATTACCTGGCATGATGAACATGGACGGATTCTATTTCGCATGCTTAGAAAAAATGAATTAAAAAATGAGTAAACATATTACAAAGATAACGAAATTTGCCATTATTTTAGGCATATTTTTTTCATTTGATCTATTGGCACAAATGAGGCCAAATCATGAGGGTTATTTTGATGTTCGATCCGCTAAGTCAGTTCTTATTGATCAAACACATGTTTTGGATGCAAGATTGCAATTATTTTTAAGTGATGAGGCACTGAATGCACTCAATAGTGGTGTTCCTCTAACAATTGAATTAAACATCGAATTCATAAAAGTGAGACGATTTATGCCTGATGATAAAGAAATTGAATTGTCTTTCCAATTTGAGCTTGAATATAAACCCCTAAGTCAGCGATATATTGTTAGAGATACTGTGAATGATGTTCAGGATTCCTATGCAACATTATTTTCAGCTCTCAACAGATTAGGAAGAGTTCAAAATTTATTTTTGGTCAATGATAACGAACTTTCAAATGATTCTAGTTACAGGATGAGACTTCAGGCTTTATTGAGTACAAAACAATACTCTGCACCATTGCGAATGTTGTTTTTTTGGAGAAGTCAATGGGATATTAAAAGCGAGTGGTACGAATGGCAACTCCAAAGATAAGGCCGCTTCTTTATGCCATGATGAGCGCTTTCGGTGTTGGTTTAGCTTTCATTGCATTAATTATGTTGAGTCAGGCTGCTCAGAATTCAGAAAATTTTGATCAACTTGCTAATTCGATCCTTTGGGTAAATATTTTATGCTTATTTGTCCTAATGGTTCTTTTAGTAGGAAACCTCTTTAGATTATTTCGTGATTATCAACAGAATATTCCAGGGTCTAGGCTAAAAGCAAAAATGGTAGGTATGTTTGTGGGATTAGCTATAATTCCTCTCTTAATTGTTTTTTATTTTTCGATGCAGTTTATTAATCGAGGCATAGATACTTGGTTTAATGTAGAAGTTGAGACAGGTCTTGATGATGCTCTTACTTTAAGCAGAAATGCACTTGCTATGCAGATGCGGGATCATTTGTCTGCCACAGAACAAATTGCTCAGAGGTTAAGAGAAACCAACAGCTCACAATTCATTTATGAAATAGGGCAGCTTAGGGGAGAAATTGGTGCGAGTGAGATTACCTTATTTGGTCGAAACAGCCGAATATTAGCAACTAATTCTGATTTGTCAGTAAATAATGTCCCAAGTAGGATCTCCAATGAGATCATGATGCAAATAAGACAGAATCGCCCATATGTCAGTCTTGACCCACTTAGTAATGGTGCCTATGAAATAAGAACTGCTGTTCCTCTAGTGGCTGAAAATATGCCGGATATAATTGGGATAATTAGAGCGCGATTTCCTGTGTCACAACGTATAGGTCGAATGGTTAATAGTATTGATTCCTCTTATACTGATTATAAAAGAATAGTTTATCTTCGAGATCCATTAAAAAGAACATTTAGTTTAACACTGACTGCGGTACTAATGATTTCATTGTTGGCTTCAATTTTTGGGGCTTTTGTCCTTTCAAGAAGACTGGTTTCTCCGATACAAAATTTAGTTGAGGGTACAAAAGCGGTAGCCAAGGGTGATTTCGATATGCGATTGCCTGTACCAGCAAAAGATGAGATTGGTTTCTTGATAAATTCTTTCAATGAGATGACTAAAGGGTTATCAGTAGCAAGAAAACAAGCAAGTTTGAGCCAAAACTTGGTTGAAGCAGAAAGAGCAAATTTAGAAATCATTTTAGCGAGTCTATCTACTGGAGTAATTTCACTCGAGTCCGATCTAAAAATAAGAACTGTAAATAAAGCAGCTGGAGCTATTTTAAATGTTGACTTTTCAGAGAGAAGAGGAGAATTACTCTCTAATTTAGCAAAAGAGCACAATGTCCTTAATGAATTATTTGTTGTGATAAAAAAGTATCTTGATGATGGTGTTATGGTTTGGCATGAACAAATTATCGTCCACTCCGATACAGGGAGAAGAATATTGACATGTGCATGCTCTGACCTCTCAACTGAAACAATGGAAAATGAAGGCCTTGTCATTGTATTTGATGACATAACAGTTCAAATTCAATCTCAACGTGATGCTGCCTGGGGCGAGGTTGCTAGAAGATTAGCACATGAAATCAAGAATCCACTCACTCCAATTCAGTTATCTGCTGAAAGGGTAAGAAGAAAATACTTAAATACAATGCCTAAAGAAGATGCTGAAATTTTAGATCGTTCAACTCATATAATTGTTGAACAGGTTGCAGCGTTAAAAGAAATGGTAAACGCATTCAGTGATTATGCGCGCTCTCCTGATATGGAGATTTTGACGATAAATGTAGCTGTTCTTTTGAGAGAAATTATTGATCTTTATCAAGAGCAAGAATCTAAAATTAATATCACATTCAATATTGATTCAAATGATTTAAAGTTTGACGCTGATCCTGGCAGGATAAGACAAATCATTCATAATCTTGTAAGAAATTCTATTGAAGCCATTCCTGAAGATGTAGCGGGAACAATATCCGTTAGTGTAAAACAATGCGATATCAACAATATTAAAATGATTGAGATATGTATAGAAGATAATGGATCTGGCTTTGATAAAAATTCTTTAGGTCAAATATTTGATCCGTATGTGACATCTAAATCAAAAGGGACAGGTCTTGGGTTGGCTATAGTTAAAAAACTAGTTGAAGAGCATATGGGTTTTATAGAAGCTGAAAATGCAAAAAAACAGGGCGCTGTGATAAAAATATTTATGCCAAAAAACGAAGAAATGAGAGAAAAAATGATCTCCAGTTACAAGCATAAAAAAGAAAATGGAGCATATTCATTATGAGCTCAATGAGTGTTTTGGTTGTTGATGATGAATTAGATATAAGAGAGTTAATTCGTGAAATTCTTTCTGAAGAGGGCTACGATGTAAGAGTTGCATCATCTGCATCAGAAGCCAATAGAGAAATATCGACAAAAGAATTCGATTTGATTTTATTGGATATATGGATGCCTGAAACTGATGGGATATCACTCTTAAAGCAATGGTCAGAGGAGGAGAATCTCAATTCTGAAGTAGTCATGATGTCTGGCCATGGAACAGTCGATACTGCAATTGAATCAACACATTTAGGCGCTTCAAATTTTGTTGAAAAACCACTTTCTATAGCGAAATTACTTCGAACCGTTGAGAGTGCATTAGCAGAGCGAAAGAAAAAAACTAATCCAAAACGATCGATTGATACCGCTTCTTTTGTATCAATTGGACATAGTGAGCTTCTTAAAGATTTTAGGAAAGAACTTAGTAGGGTATCTAAAGTAGACTCCTCAATTTTGATAATTGGCGAAGATGGAACGGGAAGAGAAGCTTATGCTAATTATATTCATAATATAAGCGATCGCTCTATGAATAATTGTATTGCATTAGATTCTATATCACTATCTGAAGAGGCGCTAAGAGAAGAAATTTTAGGATCAGATGAAAGTGAGAAAATCACACCAGGTATTATTGATAAATTACAAAATGGAACATTGATTCTTAAAAATCTTGCTGAGTTGAATCATAATGCTCAGCTTATTATAAACAATATTCTAGAAACGAAAATCTTTAATATAAATGATGGAAAAGAGAAAATTCAGTGTAATTTTAGAACGATTGCAATCGTTAATGATAATTACCTAAATCACGTTAGCGAAGGAAAATTAAAGCGTGAATTAATATCAAATCTTAATATTCAAACAATTAAAGTGCCTCCTCTGAGAGAGCATGCTGAGGATATTCCAGATTTCATTAAATTTTATGTAGATCAACTTTCCGAAGCACAAGAATTGACATATAGGCGTTTTACAGTTGCAGCACAAAATAGATTAAGAAATTTCCCCTGGCCTGGAAATCATATTGAGTTAAAAAATATAATAGAGAGACTCTTAGTCAAAGGTATAACAGATGATGTTACTCTTGATGAAACAGAAGAAGAGTTACAAAAAGAGATAGATAAAGATCCTGTAGAATCATTCATAAAACAAGATCTCTTATCTCTGCCTCTTAAAGAAGCTCGTGAACAATTTGAAAAAGCATATCTTCAGCAACAATTGATATTATGCGATGGTAAAGTTGGTAAATTAGCTAAAAGAGTCGGTGTTGAGCGAACACATCTATATCGAAAATTAAAGTCTTTACAAATAGATATAAAAACAAAAGACAATCCATAAAATAAAGAAAAAATAGGAGTTTACAGGTATGGAAAATAAAATTTCACTCAAAAGTTCTTTTGATTTGATATTCGCTATTTTATCAGCTTTAGGATTTTTAGCTGTGATACAAACATTTGTTATCGGTAAACATTACATTATTCCAACTGCAATTTTGTTTATCACTATCTTGATTTCAAATTTATCTTACTACGGATTCAAAAACAAAAGGGTGGCAAAGAAAATACTGTTTTGGATTTTTTTTATTTTTGATATCCATTTATTCTTTGCATTATTTTTCAGCGTTAAATACAGGGCTTGGCTCGGAGATAGTTTTGAAATTATCTGCATATCTCTTCTATTATTCTTTTCATACCTATTAGTCCAATATAATAAGAGGAACCAACTCTTTTAGTTCTTTATTTACATTGAAGAAGGGCTTGAAACGCCGAGTAGTTCTAACCCTGATGAGATGATAATTTGAGTTGCAATTATTAAACTCAGTCTGGCATCTCTTAAGTTTTCATCATCAACAATAAAAGTTGAATCATTATAGTATGAGTGAAATTCATTAGCTAAGTCACGCAGGTACTGAGCTAGGCTATGAGGAGAACGATTTTTTGCAGCTGTATTAATAACTTCAGAGTATTTAGATAGAGCAACCATCAAATTTCTTTCTTTTTTCGTAGAAAGTAGACCTAAATTTGAAGATCCATTTTCTTTGTCATGATCAAGTAACTGTTCTTTAAGTTGACGCAAAACACTAGCTATTCTGGCATGTGCATATTGTATATAGTAAACGGGATTTTCATTAGACTTACTTTTTGCTAGCTCTAGATCGAAATCTAAATGTTGCTCATTTGAACGCATAATATAAAAAAATCTGGCCGCATCATTACCAACTTCTTCTCTAAGCTGTCTGAGAGTAACGAATTCACCGGATCTAGTTGACATTGATAATTTTTCTCCATCTCTGAACAAAGATACGAATTGAACTAACTCAACTTCAAGATCATTTGGATTGTGATTCATCGCTTCTAAGCCTGCTTTCACTCTAGCTATATATCCATGATGATCTGAACCAAGAATATCAATGAGTGTATCGTATCCTCTCATTTTTTTATCGTGGTGATAAACAATATCAGATGTAAAATACGTCTTATTTTTATTTTCTCGAACTACAACTCGATCTTTTTCATCTCCATGTTTTTTTGCCTTAAACCATATTGCTCCTTCTTTTTCGTACAGATAGTTGTTTTTATCAAGTAATTTTAATACTTTGTCTGTGTCACCTTTATTTTCAAGTTTTTGTTCCGAAAACCATGAGTCAAAAATCACTCCAAATTCTTCGAGATCTACTCTTATATCAGATTTGATTGACTCAAGTGATTGATTTCTTATTTTATTAAAATCTTTTATTCCAATAATATTTTTAGTGTTCTCAATAAGATCATCAATATACTTTTCAGGATCTTCAGTATCATCAATTGATGGAAGAAATTTAGGTAACATAGTTT
>Ga0208277_1000140_pt1 | contig 41904 bp, 54 predicted proteins | sample ETNtaG_5_FD_185782 | JGI IMG/M metagenome (GOLD analysis project Ga0208277, IMG submission 185782) | Marine microbial and viral communities from oxygen minimum zone, Eastern Pacific Ocean - ETNP201406SV205 (SPAdes) (version 2) | ecosystem: Environmental > Aquatic > Marine > Oceanic ...
ACTGCAACAAAGTGTTTTTGAACGGAAACTCCAGATTTTAAATGCTCTCGCAACCATTTTTCTACAGAGGTAGCATTCTTTAAAGTTTCCAAGGTATTAAAACTCTTCGAAACTACAACAAATAAGGTTGTTTCAGGATTCAAGTTGTCAAGAACATCAATTAGATTTGATGGATCTATATTAGAAAGAAAATGAATATTTAGCAGATTTTTTGAAGTTTTGAGCGCATTGATGACCATCTCAGGGCCTAGTTGTGAGCCGCCTATGCCAATATTTACAACATCTGTGAATCGTTTTCCGGTAGCACTTACTATTGAACCAGATTGTACCCGGTCACAAAATTCTATCATTTTATTTTGCTCCGAAAGGAGCTCTTCCGCAACATTTTTGTTACCTACCAGAATGGGCTGTAATGGAGATCTAATACTAGTATGCAGGGCGGGCTTGCCTTCTGTATAATTTACCTTTCTTCCCTCAAACAAATTTTCACGAGCAGTAGAAAATGAACTATTTGAAAGAAGTTTCATTAGTAAATCTAATTGAACATTATCTATATTCGTTTTTGAAAAATCTAAAAATATTCCAGAAGCTTCTCTGCTGAATTTCTTGAACCTATTCTTCTCCAAAAATAATGATTCAATGCGACGACTTTTCACCACTCTGTAGTAATCTTTTATTTCTTGTATTAATTTATTCCTCAAAGTTCCATTCTTTCCAAAATTTACAAAAAAATACTACTAGAGCGACCATTTTCAAAAATGTATATTTTAAATCCAATCTCTTAAAATGGCCACTAAGTATGAGTTTGCCTCTGGCATTTTATAATCTCTCAATTCATTTTTTTTTACCCAAGAAAACTTCTGCCCCTCTTTAGGAAAAATTACCCCATCCCATCTGCGACAAATAAATAAGAACAAGATTACATGAAAGTCCTTGTAACTGTGACTAACAAATGTAACAGGGGCTAAGCAACTATCCCAAGTCTCTATTGAAAGTTCTTCTCTGAGCTCCCGCACAAGCGCTTCCTCAGGCAGCTCTTTAGGCAGAATTTTCCCCCCTGGGAACTCCCAAAAATTGGGCATTACACTATTTCTTTCTGACCTCCTTGTAAGAAGAACTCTCCCTTCTGGATCTACTAATGCTCCTATTGCCACATTCTGAATTATCACGATCTATAATCTGCATTAATAGACACATATTCACCTGAAAAATCACACGTCCAAAAAATAGCATTAGATTCACCCATGTTCAAATCAACATCTATAATAAGTTCCTCTCTTTTCATGTACCTTGCTCCCAGATCCTCTGAATATGTTGATGCAACAGCACCTTTTTCAGCCACAAGAATTTCGCCAAATTTAATAGTAATCTTGTCTCTCTCAACTGATTCTCCCGACTTTCCAATAGCCATAATAATCCGTCCCCAATTCGGATCCTCTCCTGAAGCCGCTGTCTTGACAAGTGGTGAATTTGCTATCGATTGGCATACTTTTTTCGCAGAATAATCACTAACAGCTCCTGACACTCTGATCTCTATAAACTTTGTAGCCCCTTCTCCATCTTTAACAATCAAGTGGCTCAATTCTTTCATAACAGAGGTTAAAGCTTCCAGGAATTCTGAATACCCATCATCTTCTGACTTAGAAATATGTAATCCTGGAACTGTACCTGTAGCTGCTAAAATTACTGTGTCTGAAGTAGAGGTATCACTATCAACACTAATATTATTAAAGGTTTGATTTACGGACTTATGCAAACTTTCCTGCAATAACTCTTCGTTAATTGAAATATCGGTAAAAATAAACCCAAGCATTGTTGCCATATCTGGCGATATCATTCCTGAACCCTTAGCTATACCTACAATTGATACCTTCTGTCCTCCAATCATTACATTAGCACAAACACCCTTAGGAAAAGTATCAGTAGTCATAATCGCCTCAGCAGACTGTGATATGCTATTAGGAGAAAGTTTTTCGCATAAGTCTGGAACTTTACTAATAATTTTGTCAATCGGGAGAATTTCTCCAATAACTCCGGTGGATGCAACAAAAACATTTTCTTTCTCACAACCTAAATTTTTGGACACAGTTTCAACTGACTTTTCCACTGCTCTTTTCCCTAACTCCCCAGTGAAGGTATTTGAATTTCCAGAGTTTACTAAGATGGCTGATTTTCCAGAAAGTGTCTTATTCTTTCTTCTACCAAATATGTCTTCACACCACCTAACTGGCGAGGAACGGGTTTGGGATGTAGTGAAAACTCCAGATAAGCTAGCCCCTTCCCTTATTTCGATTAGAGTTAGGTCAAGCTTCTTGTCGGATTTTATTGAAGCGCACAAAGCAGAGAAATTTACACCCTCAATCTTCATCCCATGAGGAAAAGTATAATTTCTAATAAAAGAGGGTATAGGATTTTTATTTTTCTTTAAGAGTGCCAATTCATCTTCCAAGTCATTTATTTTTTTTTAAAACCGTATTTTCCATATATACCTCTATCTTTCTCTACTGAGAAAATAGCATTTTAATCTCCTTTATTACAGCTTTATCAATATTGGTTTCAAAATAATTAATATCGGACAGATCCCTCAATTCATCTAATTTACTATTTAGAAAATCTTGTCTAAGTTGTAATTCTAGCTGAGGCCTTAACTCTTCTAAATTTGGTTGAGGCTGCAACCTTTCACCATCCAGCTTAATAATATGCCACCCAAATTCCGTCTTTATTGGACGGGAAACCATACCTAATTCCAAAGACAAAACTGCCGCTTCAAACTCAGGAACCATTTGGCCAATTACAAACCATCCAAGACTTCCACCATTAGGAGAAGATGGACCAATGGAAAATTCAGCTGCCAGCTTTGCAAAATTTTCCCCTTCATTAATTCTTTCAACAAGATTTTCCGCCTCATCCTCAGTACTTAACAGAATATGAGATGCGGAATACTCTTTTTCAGGCGAGTAGGCCGCCATGGTTTTTTCATAAAGTATCTTTAGTTCTTCATGACTAGGAATGTCAGCTAAAAGGGAATCTACTGTTTGAGAAGCTCTTATGGCCCTTTGGTTATTTTCAATCAAAGTTTTTGTGCCTAAATTTTCGTTCTCTAATAACTCTGAAAGCAAAAGTTTATTAATTAACTGCTCTAACACATTCTCAAAAAGATATTCATCACTTAGCTCCAAATATTCTGGTGACAAATTTGATACCTCTGCCATTAAATGTGCAAGGGTTATAACCTCACCATTTACATTGGCTACAACAGTACTCAAATTTACATTTTCTGATCTCAAAACATTAGGTAACGTAAATATAAATATTAAACTTGCTAAAAATATGATTTGAAACTTCTTAAAAAAATTCAATAACATTTTCTTACATATCCATTTTTTTCTTTTAATTTAAATTAGAACTTTCCCTAGATATAAACATTTTTCCAGCCCTTTTTTTAATTTTGCTTAAATTGGACTTGCACTATGCTATTCCCATAACTATCCAAACATGTTAAAACTTTGAAGTAAAATATTATGTTTACAATCACATATAGGCGAGCGAGATAATGTTAGGTATTGGCAATTTAGCAAAAAGAGTTTTTGGAACTCAAAACGATCGCCTACTTAAAACAAAAGCTTCTTTAGTGCAAAAAATTAATGAACTCGAGAAAGAATATGAACATCTTTCAGACAGTGCATTAAAAGGGAAAACAGCCGAATTCAAAGATACCATTAATAAAGGAGAAGGTATTGAAAAACTTCTAGTGGATGCCTTTGCCGTTGTTCGAGAAGCTTCAAAAAGAACGCTGGGTCTTCGACATTTTGATGAACAAATTTTGGGTGGTATATTTTTGCATGAGGGCTCTATTTCTGAAATGAAGACAGGTGAGGGTAAAACACTCACCGCGGTTTTGCCTGCTTATCTGAATGCACTTGAAGGCAAGGGCGTTCATATTGTGACGGTAAATGATTACCTTGCAAAAAGAGATGCTGAGTGGATGGGGGAAATATATAACTTCTTAGGTATGTCAGTTAGTGCTGTTTACCCTGGGATGGAGGAAAATGAAAAAAAAGAAGCATACAAAGCTGATATAACTTATGCAACTAATAATGAGTTAGGCTTTGATTATCTCAGAGACAATATGAAGGGCAATCTTGACGATTTATGCCAGAGAGATCACCATTTTGCTATAGTTGACGAAGTTGATAGTATACTTATAGACGAAGCTAGAACACCTCTTATAATATCTGGACCGACAGAAGATAAATCTTCACTTTATTTACAAATTGACAAAGTAATACCTCAATTAGAAGACAGCCATTATGAAGTTGAAGAAAAATCTAGATCTGCAAATTTGACTGATTCAGGAAATGATTTTGTTGAAGAGATATTGCGTAAAGAAAAACTGTTAGATGAAAAACAAAATCTTTATGATCCTGAAAGCACAAGTCTAGTTCACCATATAAATCAAGCCCTTCTTGCACATAGGCTTTTCAGTAAAGATAAAGAATATGTGGTTAGGAATAACGATGTCGTTTTGATTGATGAGTTCACTGGCCGAATGATGCAGGGAAGACGTTTATCAGATGGCTTACATCAAGCTCTAGAGGCAAAGGAAAATGTAGCAATACAGCCAGAAAATATAACTCTGGCCTCTGTCACGTTCCAAAATTATTTCCGACTATATAAAAAGCTTTCTGGAATGACAGGGACCGCTATGACTGAATCTGAAGAGTTTCTAGAAATTTACAAACTTGGAGTGGTGGAAATCCCTACTAACCAGCCGGTTATAAGAAAAGATGAAGATGATAGGGTTTATCGAACTGCTGAAGAAAAATATGAAGCTGTAATAAAAGAAATAAAGATTGCACACTCAAAAAAACAACCTGTTCTAGTGGGAACTACATCTATAGAAAAGTCAGAACTAATTTCGAAAATGCTAAAAAAATCTGGAGTTCCCCACAATGTTTTGAATGCTAGATTTCACGAACAGGAAGCTCAGATAATTGCTGAAGCCGGCGTACCAGGAGTTGTAACTATAGCAACTAATATGGCTGGCCGTGGAACAGATATTCAACTAGGAGGAAATATCGAGAACAGATTAAAGCTAGCACTTGAAAAGACTGGGAGTGGAAACTTATCACCACAAACTGAAGAAAAAATTAAACAAGAAGTCACTGAAGCAAAGCGATTAGTTATTGAATCTGGAGGGCTATTCGTTTTAGCAACCGAGCGTCATGAAAGCAGAAGAATTGACAACCAATTAAGGGGCAGGTCGGGGCGACAAGGAGATCCAGGGAGAACAGTGTTTTTCCTCAGTCTTGAAGATGATTTACTGAGAATTTTTGGCTCAAACTTACTCGATAAAATGCTTTCAAAACTTGGGCTAGAACATGGAGAGGTAATTAGTCACAGCATGCTAAATAAATCATTGGCACATGCTCAGAGCAAAGTAGAAAGTCGTAATTTTGAAATTAGAAAGAACTTACTTAAGTTTGACGATGTAATGAATGATCAAAGAAAAATCATATTTGAGCAGCGTCGAGAAATTATGGAATCTAATGATGTCTCCGATATTACTAAGGAAATGAGGCATGAAGTTGTCGAAGGCTTAATCTCAGATTTTATTCCTGAAAATAGTTATAAGGAACAATGGGACTTGCCTGCGTTTGGAAAATTTATTCAGGAGGAGATTAATTTAATAGTGCCTATAGAAAAATGGCATGACAGTGAAGATATAGGTAGAGAAGAAATAATTCAGCACGTTATAGACGAAACAGACAAAGGGATTGCTAAAAAAATTTCTGAGTTTGGACTCGAGGCAATTCGGCAAATTGAAAAACAGGTGCTTTTACAAAGTGTGGATAAGAGCTGGCGGGATCACTTGTTGAAACTTGACCATTTACGTACCGTTGTAGCTTTTCGAGGCTATGCCCAAAGGGATCCTCTAAATGAGTACAAAACGGAAGCATTTATACTTTTTGAAAGCATGCTTGCAAGGATCAGAGTAGAAGTTACTAAGTTTATGGCATTTGTTCAAATTATGGCTCCCGAGGATCAAGAGAAACTGGAGGAAAAATTAGCTAAGGAAGCTAAGAATATTGCAATCCAAAGTGGAAAAATAAGTAACCCTAAAAAAGGAAGGAATTTTTCTGAGACCTCAGAATTAGATCCCCTTAATCCAAGCTCTTGGGGTCGGGTTAGTAGAAATGCTCCTTGCCCTTGTGGTTCAGGGAAAAAATATAAGCATTGCCACGGTTAGGGAACTAAATTTTGCATTTCAATTATTTCTCAAGCCCAGGCCGTTTTTATAAAGGAAACCTTCATACCCATTCTGATAAATCCGATGGAATTCTGAGCCCAGAAGAGGTTTGCAGAAGATACGCAGAAAACGGTTATGACTTTATTTCCCTAACTGATCATTTTGTAGGTCTTTTTGATTATCCTATAGTAAGTACAGAAAGTTTTAGAACAGAATTTTTTTCGACAATTCTAGGAGCGGAGGTGCACTCCGGGTCCATGGAAAATGGAGAAATCTGGCATATCCTTGCAGTTGGCCTGCCGAAGAACTTCAATCCACCAAATGCACCTCATTTTTTACCTATAGAGGATCAAGAAAGTGCAAAAGAGTTAGCAATTCGTTGTAAAGAGGCGGGTGCATTTGTTTCAATAGCTCACCCCCAATGGTCCGGAATGTCCTTTAATGACGCAAAAACCCTTGCACCACACGCCCACTCAGTAGAGATATATAATCACGGGTGTGCGGTGGATTGTGATCGCCCTGATGGCACCCACATGTTGGATTTACTATTGAGTGATGGTCTCAAACTTAATGCCATTGCGACGGATGATGCTCATTTCAAAACAAAAGATTATTTTGGTGGATGGGTTAATGTAAAGGCTGAAAATAATGAACCAGAATCTTTACTCACGGCATTAAAGAAAGGGTATTACTACTCTTCTTGTGGGCCAGAGATAGAAAATATCGAAGTAACTAAAAATTCAGTTGAAGTTGCCTGTTCAAAAGCCAGTTCTATAGTAATCCTTGGCAATGGTTCTGCTTCGAATGTATGTCATGGAAAAGAAATAACCTCTGCTAAAATAAGTTTGGAACCATTTTTTAATTCTAAATGGGTTAGAATTGTTATAATTGATAAAGACCAAAAAAGAGCATGGTCTAATCCAATTTGGCTAAAAGAATAAAGTGAATACCTCAAAGTTGGAGAAATTTTTTCTCCGGAGATAAAGTGAAAATTTCATAACCGTCTGCGGTTACACCAATTGAATGCTCAAACTGAGCAGAAAGAGATTTATCCCGGGTAACCGTGGTCCAGTTATCCTTCAAGATCTTAGAATCGGGTTTCCCTAAATTTACCATTGGCTCAATAGTGAAAATCATCCCTTCCTCTATAAGAGGACCTGAGCCACGAACTCCATAGTGCAAAACGTTTGGTGGAGCGTGAAATACACGGCCCACTCCATGGCCACAGAAATCTCTCACAACTGACATTTTTAAAGATTCTACATACCCCTGTATGGCGGCTCCTATGTCTCCAAAAGTATTTCCTGGCTTTACCTCCTCTATTCCCAATAGCAATGCCTGATGTGTAGCTTCGATTAATCTGATGGACTTTCTGTTTCCTTTTCCTGCTATATACATTCGGCTTGTATCACCGTACCAACCATCCAAAATACAAGTGACATCTATATTTAAGATATCACCATCCTTTAAAATTCTTGGACTTGGAATGCCATGACAAATTACATGATTTAAGGAAATACATGATGACTTAGGATATCCCCTATAACCTAGGGTTGCTGGTACCGACCCGTTGTCTATGATAAATTCATGAATTATTTTATCAAGGTAATCAGTTGTAACACCCGGTTTAACAAATGACGAAATCATGTCTAGCGTTTTGGCCGCTAACTTTCCCGCCATTCGCATTCCTTCAAAATCGTCTCTATCGTATATAGCTATTCCCTCCTTATTAATTTTTGGAGGGTTCTTATCTCTCATAGTAAGCCCTTTTGATAAAATTATGTCATTCTTAAACCTTATAGTGCAGTTTATACTTTGCGTCTAAATAATTCTTCTCCCAACTTTATTCCTTCTATTGATATATTTGACTTGTATGCCATTACTTCAACCCCACTATCAGATGCCTCTTTAAAAGCATTACAATAATTCTTATCTATATCACATGCCAAGTCCCACTCAGAAACATCCGTTCTCTGAATTAGGTAAAATATTATTGCCCTATTCCCTTCAGATACTATCTTGCGTAGTTCCCCCAAATGTTTTGCTCCTCTTTTTGTAATACTATCTGGGAAAATCGCAGTGTTTCCTCGGGCCATAGATACACTCTTAACCTCTAAATAACATGGGGGGCCTGAATTCCTCCCCAAAAAGAAATCTAATCTACTATTTTGACCATATTTTATTTCAGGTTTGACCTCGTCATACGATTCCAAACCTGGAATACACTTTTCTTTTAAAGCTTTATAGATAACCTTATTGGCCAGTGTAGTATCAACAACTACCAAGGACTTGTCTTTAAGTTCAGAAAGTCTCCATCCATAAGATAGTTTTGCTTTGTGATTAGTGTTTTTTTCCAACCAAATTTTTTCATCCTTCAGGGCTAGCCCCTTCATAGATCCAGGGTTTGGACAGTGGGCAGTTACTACATGGCCAGAATCTAATAAAACATCCGCTAAGAATCTTTTGTATCTCTTAATTAAGGATCCTGATACTAATGGTGACTTGAAATTTATCATAAACTCTACATAAAATAACATTGCCTGAGTTAGAAGAAAAAAAATATTAAAAGTAAACTAAAATGAAGCCACAACCCACTGCAGCAATACTAGTAATAGGTGATGAAATCCTTTCTGGAAGAACATTAGATTCTAATTCAAACTATTTAGCTAATGAACTCACAAACAACGGCATAAATCTATCAGAAGTTAGAGTAATAGGTGATGAAGCAAAAAAGATTTCTGAGACAGTTAATTTCTTAAGAGGCCAATATGATTATATTTTTACTAGCGGAGGCATAGGTCCCACACATGATGATATTACAGCTGAAGCCATTGCAACCGCATTTAATGTACCATTAGAAATCAATAGTGCAGCGGTTGACCTTTTAGCATCCCATTATCCAAATGGAAAAGCTGATATAAACTCAGCCAGACTAAGAATGTGCCGAATACCTGAAGGGGCGACTTTGATACAAAACCCCATCAGTAAAGCTCCTGGATTCTCAATAGAAAATGTATTTGTTATGGCTGGAGTTCCTTCAATCTTTAAAGCGATGACCGATAGCACTATTCCTCAATTAGTAGGAGGTGACCCATTATTATCTATATCTGTGCGTATCGAAAAAGGAGAGGGTGACATAGCAACAAAATTATCAGAGATCGCAAAAAAACATAAAGAAGTTTCTATTGGTTCTTACCCCTTTAGTCAGAATGGAAGATACGGAACTATGATTGTCGCCCGCCACAAGGACAAAGATGTTCTTAATAAGTTGGAAAGAAAGTTACAAAATCTAATGTAAATTTTGGAGAAGTGGGGAAAGTTTTGAAAAAACATGCGCAGGTTGTAGTAATAGGCGGAGGAGTTATCGGATGTTCAATTTTATATCATCTAACCAAACTAGGCTGGTCAGATGTAATTCTTCTTGAACGCGATGAATTGACATCTGGATCTACATGGCACGCAGCGGCCGGCATCCACGGACTTCATGATAGTACTAATATAAGTCGGATACAACATTATACCATGAAACTCTATAAGGAGCTTGAAGCTGAGACAGGACAAGGGTGTGGGATTTTTCAACCCGGATCACTTTATTTAGCACAGACAGAGAACCGATCACATCAGTTGCATTTACAAGCTGCTAAGGCAAAGTTATACGGAATGAATTTTTACGAAATTTCTCGTTCAGAGGCAGAAAAGCTTCATCCTTTGGTTAATTTTGATGGAATTCAGACCATTATGTGGGAGCCAGATGGAGGAAACGTTGACCCCTCTGGTGTCACTGCCGCATATGCTGCAGGCGCTCGCAAAAAAGGTGCTAATATTTACCGTTTTACACCAGTAACAGCAACCATCCAGCAAAAAGATGGGAGCTGGGTAGTTGAGACTCCTAATGGTGAAATTCATACCCAATGGATTGTCAATGCCGCTGGCTTATGGGGAAGGGAAGTTGCCAAATTAGCAGGTTTTGAATTGCCCTTGATGCCCACAGAGCATCAGTATTTTGTAACTGAAACCATTCCCGAAATTAAAAAAATGGATCGTAGATTGCCTTCAATTGCTGATCGTGATGCTGAATATTATTTGCGTCAGGAGGGTAAAGGACTTCTGGTAGGGGCCTATGAACGCGATGTGCGATTTTGGGCAGAGAAAAAAACCCCACTCGGATTTGGTCATGAACTTTTAGATGATGATCTTGAAAGAATTGAGGCAAATATTACTCGTGCAATTGAACGTGTCCCCGTATTGAATGAAGCGGGCATTAAGCGGGTCATTAATGGTCCAATGATCTGGTCACCAGATAGTAATGTTCTATTTGGCCCAGTTCCCGAATTGAAAAATTATTTTTGCTGCAATGGAATTATTCCCGGCTTTAGTCAATCAGGAGGCATGGGTCTTTTAGCTGCAGAATGGATAATAGAGGGAGAAACTAAATATGATATGTTTGCTTGGGACATTGCACGCTTTGATACCTGGGCGGATAAAGAATTTACCAAGTCACGCGTTGCTGATCAGTATACTAAACGTTATAGTATTCACTTTCCAAATGAAGAGCGCAATGCGGGTCGTCCAGTGCGCACTCGCCCTGTCTACGAAATGCAAAATAAGTTAGGTGCAGTTATGGGGCTTAGTTTCGGCTGGGAACATCCACTTTGGTTTGCCAATGAACCTGGTGTCAAAGATTCAATTGGATTCACTCGGCAAAACTGGTGGCTACCAGTTGGGAAAGAGTGTAAAATGCTTCGCAATAACGCTGGTATTATCGATATTTCCAATTTTGCAAAATACGTTGTACGCGGTAAAAAAGCTCACGAATGGCTTGATAAAGTTTTTGCAAATAAAATTCCTACTGAAGTTGGTCGCTCTACATTAACACCTTTAATTTCATCCCGTGGAGGCTTAGCAGGAGATTTCACCATAAATCTAATTGCGGAAAATGAATACTGGATCTTTGGATCAGGAATGGCTGAACGATATCATAAACGCTTTTTCTTTTCAGTACCTTTCCCCGAAGGAGTAATTTTTGAGAGTATGACTGATAATATTTGTGGATTTAGTGTTTCTGGCCCAAAATCACGTAAAATTTTGCAACACCTTACTAATACGTCACTTAATACTAAAGATTTCCCATTTATGAGGTCAAAACGGATTGAACTTGCAGGAATCCAAGTTCATGCACTAAGAATTTCTTTTACTGGTGATCTTGGATGGGAAATTTACTGTAATACCTTTGATCAAAAAAAATTATATAGTGCCTTACTTGATGCTGGGAAAGAATTTGGCGCCGGGCCAGTCGGCAGTCGAGCCCTGATGTCAATGAGAATAGAGAAAGGTTATGGGAGTTGGTCACGCGAATACAGTCCCGAGTACTGGCCACATGAGCAAGGAATGGCTCGTTTTTGCAATATGGATAAAAATTTCTTAAACAAAGCTGCATTAGAGGACGTACTCAGAAAAGCACCTCGAGAAAAGATGTATCTCTTGCATCTAGATGAATCTTCCGTGAAAAAATCAAATGCTGACGCAACAGGGGGTGAACCTATTTTTAAGGATGGAATTGGAATTGGACGGGTTACTTCAGGAACCTATGGTTATACAGTGGGCATGTCTCTTGCTCTTGCCATGATCAAAAATGTAAGACCGGGAGATGATGTTTATGTGATGGTTCTTGGCAAACCACATAAAGCCACAATTTTGCATGAACCGCCATTTGATCCGAAAGGAGAAAAACTTAGAGCCTAATATATAACGAACCCAGTTTTGAGTATAATCCCAATGACAAATGCTACACAATACACCAACGCCCCAATTTATCTTTCAAATCATCCGGAAAGGGATCAATTTAATTCTTCAATCTGAGTTTTAGTGGCGCACCGAGGAGGATTCGAACCCCCGACCCCCTGATTCGTAGTCAGGTACTCTATCCAGCTGAGCTATCGGTGCACGATTGAAGGTATAATATACTTGAAGGGTTTAATGCAATCAAATATATGTAGATTAGTATAAGAGACCTATGTAAACCTCAAAAAAAAATATACACTTATTTTTCACAGGAATTTTTTCAATGAAATCACTAATAAAAACAGAATGTGGTATTAAGAAATATGAACAGCTTAGGAAAGAAACCAGCCCTATTAAAAGACTTAGATTTTTTTGGTTTGTATTTTTTGCTGCCCTCAGGGATCTTCCAAAAAAGAGAAATACTTAGCCTATTTCCTATTCTTAATTAAAGGAAAAAGAAAAAGAATAATTAAAATAGAGACCGGAATGAAAAACTCCGGGTGTGAAATCACTGACAAATCTGGTGTCCCACCATTAAAAGAAGAATCTATTGAAGAACCTATATAAGAATATAAAATAGTTGCTGGCATGATTCCAAAAAATGTAGTTATCACATAGACGGTTAATTTAACTTTGAGTAAAGCTGGAACTATATTAGCCAACCAAAAAGGAATAACTGGAATCAACCTGATCAAGAAAAGGTACGTCCATATATTCTTTTTTACACCAGCTCTCATATCTGCCAAAATTTTATTATCTATTGCTTCGATATCTAAATAATGACCAAAACCTAATTTTACGATTAGAAATAATAAACTCGCCCCACACGTTGCTGAGACTCCAGAAAGGACACTACCTAAAAGGCCACCAAACAAAAATCCGCCAGACACAGTTAAAACTGTTGCAAATGGAACAGAAAAGGAGACAAAAGTAACATAAGTAATACAATATATCGCTGATGCAAAAAATATTCTTTTCTCAACCCAAAATGATAATACTTCTCTATTCTTGCCAAGGGAGTCAAATGACACTAGGTCATTGAAAAATATGTATATTCCAAAAAATGAACAAACCATAAAGAAAGCCAATAAGAATCTGATATTTAAAAGTCTAAAAAGCACTTTTTATTAAGCTTTCCTTTCTGATTCCATTAAATTAACCAGATATTATTGACTTATGATATTTTCAACATTAGAACAACCTGAACTTATATAAAAAATTCAGGAATTAAGGATGAAACGTACCTTTCAACCTAGCAACTTAGTAAGAAAGCGTAGACATGGTTTTAGAAAAAGAATGTCTACGGCAAATGGCAGGAAGATAATTAATAGTAGGCGAGCTAAAGGTAGAAAATCACTTTCCGCCTAGCTTTATTTGTAATCCAAAATATGTTTTACCATTAAATATAAACTTTCCGTGGTTTTGTAATGGAAACAAAAATAAATTCAAACTTATATACAATTCGCAAGCGTTCTGATTTTATTCTAGCTAGTCGTGCAAAAAGGGCTTCTTCAAATGGCATTAACATACAAGCTAGACAAAGAAAAAATAATGAATGTGTAGACAAGAATATAATCAGGGTCGGTATTACCTGTACAAAAAAAGTTGGAAATGCTGTGACGCGGAATAGGGCAAAAAGGCGTCTACGTGAATTATCTAGAGAAGTTATTCCTAGTCACGGAAATCCCGGATGGGATTATGTTTTGGTAGGAAAACCCATAGAAACTTGTGAAAGGTCTTTTAAACTTCTTTTACAAGACTTAAAGGATGTTATAAGACGAGTGCATAACAAAAATTTAGTTTAATTTTATGGGACCTCTAGCCTTTTTTCTTCATTTTCTAGTAAGAATGTACAAGCTCGTACTAAGTCCTGTATTTGGTAATAACTGCCGATTCACACCTAGTTGCTCTTCATATGCCCTTGAGGCCCTAGAAAATTTTGGAGCTTTCAAAGGAACTTGGTTAACTATGAAACGAATTATTAAATGTCATCCTTGGGGAGGCTCAGGACATGACCCCATCCCAAAATAATTGAAATTCATAGGACAAAGTGATGCTTGATAATAATCCCATTCACCCGATTTTTAATGACGCCCCTAATACCTTGGAGTTTAGAAAACTGCGAAAGCGTATCATAAGGAAAACAAAAGAGGCGTTAGACACCTTTTCTATGGTTGAAAGAGATTGTAAATGGCTAGTATGCTTATCTGGAGGAAAAGACAGTTACACCCTACTGGCTGCCCTTATAGAATTAAAATGGCGAGGGGTTTTCCCCATGGAAATCTTGGTTTGTAATCTTGATCAAGGCCAGCCAAATTTTCCATCCAAGATATTGCCAAACTTTCTTAAGAAAAATAATATCCCTCATATAATCGAGTATCAAGACACCTATTCGATAGTCAAAGACAAAATTCCCAATGGTAAAACTTTTTGTAGCCTCTGCTCAAGATTGCGACGAGGCAACCTCTATAGGATAGCCAGAGAAAATGGATGTGGAGCCATTGCACTAGGACATCATAAAGATGACATCTTAGAAACTTTTTTTATGAATCTTTTTCATGGAGGAAAATTAGCCTCTATGCCTCCAAAATTACTTAACGATGAAAAAGACCTATATGTTTTTCGACCACTTTCTCTAATAGATGAGATAGATTGCTCAAACTTTTGCCAAGCTCTGAAATTTCCCATAATCCCTTGTGATTTATGTGGAAGTCAAGAAGGTCTTCAGAGAGCCCAAGTTAAGGAACTCCTAAGCCAATGGGAAAGAAAAAGTCCTGGACGTAAAAATGTACTACTAAAGGCAATGACAAATGTTAATCCAAGCCACCTACTAGATTCTGGATTATTTGACTTTGCCAATATATAGAAAACAGTCTATTAAAGATCGAGAGAGTTATAATTTTGCAGAAAATATATGAAAATTATGATTTGATTTCTAAGAATTATCTACGGAGAAAATAATGGATGCACAAAATACAAAGAATCTGATACTAGCCATGGTGCTAAGCTTTTTGGTTCTTTTTGGGTGGACCCTTTTGTTTCCTCCCCCAGAAATTAGTGATCAGCCCGAGATAACTGAAAATGAGCCTTTAGATAGTTTAGAGGAATCTGATCAGGATAAATTGATACCTTCAGTGTCAGAAAATAGTGTAGAGACAGTAACCGCCAGTAGAGTGGGTATTAATACGAAAAGGTTATCAGGTTCTATTTGGTTAAAAGGAGGCAGAATAGACGACCTCCAATTAAATGATTACAAAACATCTCTAATGGATGAAGCATTAGAAGTAAAACTCCTGCAAAAAGATTACCTCATTCACTATGGCTGGCAGGATAGCTCAAAAATCACGGAAAAATTAGACCTACCTGGGCCAAATACAATTTGGAAATTAGTATCCGGAACGGAACTAACTGAGCGCACTCCAATTAAGCTTAAGTGGGATAATGGGAAAGGGCTTGCCTTTGAACGAGTAATCGAAATCGACAAAAACTATATGTTTAAAATAACCCAAACTGTGATTAATTCCTCCAATAATTCTTACGAACTTCAACCTTATGGCGTCATCCAAAGGAATGGCAGACCTGATACTATAGGCTTTTTTATCCTTCATGAGGGTGCAGTTGAGATGAGCGATAAGACCTTAAATGAAATAACATATAAAAAAATGACTAAGGAAGGAATTCTTAGTTCTAATAAAACCGAGTGGGCTGGCTTTACGGATAAATATTGGATGACAACTTTAATAGCAGAGCCAGGTAAATTTTTTAATTCTAAGAAAGAGTTTAATTCAGACCAAAATAGGTACCTCATTGAAATGAAACTTGGAACACAGGAAATTAATCCAAATTCCAGAGGGTCAATTACCACCTTTTTATTTGCAGGAGCAAAAGAAGTTTCAACTATAAAATCTTATGAAAAAAATCTTGAGATTTACAATTTCATAGATTCTGTTGATTGGGGCTGGTTCTTTTTCCTAACGAAACCAATTTTTAGCCTTTTAGAGATATTTAACAGCTATATAGGAAATATGGGGTGGTCAATCATACTATTAACCCTATTTATGAAAACTTTACTTTTACCCTTAGCGTATAAGTCTTTTGTTTCAATGTCTAAGCTTAAGAAACTCCAACCTGAAATGGAGAAAATAAAGGAGAGAGCAGGTGATGATAGGGTAAAACTACAACAAGAGATGATGAACCTATACAAAACTCAAAAGGTTAATCCGGCTGCTGGCTGCTTGCCAATCCTACTACAAATACCAATATTCTTCTCACTCTACAAAGTTCTTTTCGTTACAATTGAAATGAGACACGCTCCTTTTATTGGCTGGATTAAAGACCTTTCGGCTCCAGATCCAACATCATTTCTAAACCTTTTTGGTCTTTTACCTTATTCAACGCCAGGTCCTGAAAGCATTTTTGGCATTATTTCAATAGGAGTATTCCCTATTTTAATGGGAGTTACGATGTGGATGCAGCAGAAACTTAATCCCACGCCTACTGATAAAACTCAAGCTATGATCTTTGCGTGGATGCCGTGGATATTCATGTTCATGCTCGGTCAATTTTCTTCTGGACTTGTAATTTATTGGGTAGCTAATAATACCATTCAGTTCATTCAACAATATCTTATCATGACCTCCCAAGGAGTAAGGCCAGATGTGTTTGGCAATATCCTAGCTTCTATAAGATCAATTAAACCGGATAAGGATAAATGACATTAGATTCTTCTTTCAAAGTTGCAACCATGGAAGGAAGAAAAAATCTTAAGGCCAAGAACTCATTGTTCTCTAGTCAAATTGATTTTGTGAAGGGGGTAGTTTCACTCGATGGCTTTCCTCCGGATGATAGGCCAGAAGTATGTTTTGCTGGCCGATCAAATGTTGGAAAATCATCACTCCTAAATGCCATAACAAAAAGAAAATCTCTCGCGCGAACGTCTAATACACCTGGGAGAACCCAACAAATAAATTATTTTTCTGTGAGCAATAAGCTCTACATTGTCGATTTACCTGGCTACGGCTATGCAAAAGCCCCTTTACATGAAGTAAAAAAATGGCAAAAACTAGTCTTTTCATATATGTCTGGAAGACGAAACCTAAAAAGAATATTTCTTTTAATAGATATTAGACATGGCATAAAGAGCAATGATATTGAAATAATGAACCTATTAGATGAAGCAGCAGTAAATTACCAAATTATATTTACCAAATGTGACAAAATAAAAGGCCAGATTTTAGAAAATTTGGTAATGGATTATGCAAAATCTCTTGATTCACAAATAGCAGTATATCCTGAAGTGATAATTTCGTCTGCTCAACAAAAAGAGGGAATTGAAATTATTAGATCTGAAATCGAAAATTTCTGTTAAATATTATTCTTTTACTTTAAAGAAGATTTTGAACACTTAGAGAAGATTGGCAACGAAAATGAATACGAAGGAAGGTTTTCTTAATACGGCAAAGACCTTAGCGGAGGCACTACCCTTTCTGCAAAGATACGACGGTGCAATAATAGTAATAAAGCTAGGGGGTCATGCCATGACAGACCTCACTGCAATGAAAAGTTTTGCAAGAGATATTGTTTTGATGAAACAGTGTAATGTTAACCCCATTATTATTCATGGTGGAGGGCCAATGATTAATGCCACTCTTGCTAAACTGGATATTACATCTTCATTTCATGAAGGTAAAAGGATTACCACGGAAGAAATAATGGAAGTGGTAGAAATGGTATTATCAGGAAAGGTAAATAAATCAATTGTATCTGCTTTAAATGACCAAGGAGGAAAAGCTGTGGGTCTTTCTGGAAAGGACTCCAGCCTTATTTACTGTGAACAAGACACCCCTGAGCTGGGCTGTGTTGGAAAAATAATGGAGATAAACCCAGAGGTTTTAAACTCCTTTATTGATAGCGATTTTATACCCGTTGTAGCTCCTATAGGCTACGGAAATAACTCAAAAACCTATAACATTAATGGTGATACTGTTGCCGGTGCATTAGCTTCAAGTTTAAATGCCGATCGACTGCTTCTTCTGACAGACGTTGAGGGTGTAAAAAGTAGTGAGGGAAAACTCATTCCTCAGCTCGATTCAATACAAGCACGAAAATTAATAAAAGACGGTGTAATTTCCGAGGGCATGATACCTAAGGTAAATACTTCTCTAGACGCTATAGAAAACAGTGTTAGAGCCGCAGTAATTATTGATGGGCGAGTGGAACATTCATGCCTACTGGAATTATTCACATCTCATGGTGCTGGCACTCTCTTTAGAAATAATTAATAAATTTGACTAATTTAAATATTAAGCAGACTGAAAAAATAAATGCCATCCATAACTTTTTGTCCACAAATGGCCTAGAGGTGGTCGGCTTATTCGAACCAAAAGAGAACATAAGCGAATTAGGAAATATAAAAACAATCCTTCTTATAGGTCCTAATGAACCAAATTTCTGGAATATTTTTGTTAAGAGTGAAGAATACAATGATAAAGCACCAGACCCTCTGGATCGTTGGTCTCGTAGATTACTGGAAGAAATAGGTATAAAGGAGAAGGTTATAACTTACTTTCCTTTTGATGAAAAAAATATTTGGCCATTTTACTCATGGGCTCTGGAATGCACAGAGATAAATGCATCTCCTGTCAAATTATTAGTTCATAACGAAAAAGGCTTATTTTTATCTTTTAGAGGGGCAATAGGCTTGGAGTTTGAGATTAAAAATAAAAGAAAATCTGAAGGAGTATGTCAAAACTGCCAAAAACCGTGCTTAACAGCTTGTCCCGTTTCTGCATTAACAGCTAAAGGTTACAATGTAGAAAGCTGCAAGAAATACATGCATTCTAAAAAAGGGAATGAATGTAGAGATGGTTGCCTAGTGAGAAAATCTTGTCCATTTGGATCAAGTTTTAGATTGCCAGAACAATCTACATTTCATATGCGTAATTTTCTAAAATCTTGAATTAATGACCTAAAATTTGGCTTAAAAATAATTTGGTCCTATCGGATTTTGGATTATTGAAAAACTCTACTGGCTCATTCTGCTCCACAATCTGGCCTTCATCCATAAATATAACCCTATTAGCAACCTGCCTAGCAAAACCCATTTCGTGAGTTACACAAATCATAGTCATTCCCTCTTCAGCCAATTCAATCATTGTATCCAAAACCTCTTTTATCATTTCTGGATCAAGTGCCGAGGTAGGTTCATCAAATAGCATTATTCTTGGCTTCATACATAATGACCGTGCAATAGCAACTCTCTGTTGTTGTCCTCCTGAAAGTTGGCCAGGATATTTATGTGCTTGCTCAGGTATTTTAACTTTCTTGAGCATTTCCATTGCTATTTCTTCAGCTTCCTTTTGGGGGGTTTCTCTCACCCAAATTGGAGCAAGGGTACAATTCTCTAATGTCGTTAAATGAGGGAATAAATTAAAATGCTGGAATACCATCCCTACTTCTGAGCGAATTTTGTCAATATTTTTTAGGTCTGTTGTGAGCTCAGTTCCGTCAACTGTGATATTTCCTTTTTGATGCTCTTCCAAGCGGTTTATACATCGAATTAGTGTTGACTTTCCCGAACCAGAAGGCCCACAAACAACAATCCTCTCACCTCTTTTTACCTCTAAATTAATATCCCGCAAAACATGAAAGTTACCAAACCACTTATTCATATCTGAAATATGAATGGCAATTTCATCAGTAATTTCCATCTTTGATCGATCTATTTCTCTATCATTAATTTGCTCAGACATTTGAAGGTTCCCTATTAATTATCTGTTTTTAATTTTGTTTCTAAGTATTGAGAATATTTAGACATTCCGTAACATACTATGAAAAACATCAATCCTACCGCAATATATAATTCCCAATAAATACCATTCCATTTGCTATCTGCCCGGATCAAAGAAGCCAAACCGACTGGGTCCATTAAACTAATTATTGACACCAAAGTTGTATCCTTAAAAAGACCAATGAATGTATTAACTATTCCAGGGATTGATATCTTAAGAGCTTGAGGCATAATAATTAATCTTTGCGACTGCCAATATGTCAACCCTAAAGCTGCAGAGGCTTCATGTTGACCAACTGGTAGGCCAGCCAAACCGCCCCTAATTACCTCAGCCATATAAGCAGCTGAAAATAGTGTAACCATAATGATGACCCTTAGAACAATATCAAAATTTGTGCCTGGAGGTAAAAAATAATTCAAAAGAACAGATGCTACAAATAACAATGTAATTAGCGGTACACCTCGAATGAATTCTATAAAACCAACACATATCATTTTAACCAATGGAAGATCTGATTGTCGTCCAAGTGCCAAAACAATTCCAAGAGGAAAAGAAGCTACAATTCCCGTTACTCCAACAATTAGAGATAGCGTAAACCCACCAAACTTTAAGGATTCAACATACGGTAAGTAAATTGGAATTAACGAGGATAATATTTCAGCCAAAGGGTTTGCTAGAAAAATAAAAAATATAATAGTGAACAGGCATGCTGCAAGTAACCTTACTGATGCTGATTTAATCAGTCCAGAGCTTACGATTACGAAAAAAAGAAATCCCAGACCCAAACCAATATAAATGATAGCTACCGACCAAATTGACCCTCCCCAAAGCAACCATATTGCAAGACCTGGATACAGCAAAGAAAACCAAAAATACCTAATAAATCTTGGAAATAAGACTGGTATAATCGATAAAATCAGAAGACAAAATGTTAATGTAGGGCGCCAATACTCTTCAGGCGGATAAAATCCAAACAAAAGCTGCTTCCACCTTGCAGTCAACACTGAAAAACACGCAACATTAGGGTTCACATCATAACATTCTCTGATAGATCCCGTTGTCCAATGCGCCCCATATGCCCAAGGAATAAAATCTTTAAGGAGAATAAAAATAAAATATAAAGACAAAACAGTAAGTATTGAATTAAGCCAACTTGAAAACAAGTTTTCCCTCAGCCACTTTATAATTCCAACCTCAGTTATTGGAGGCGCTGATTGTGGGATCTCCCTTTCTCTGACATATGCAAGCTTAGACATTTACTTTCCAACCAACTGAAATGAACGGTTAAAATAATTAATAACAGATGAAATTAGCAAAGAAATAGCCAAATAGAAGCCCATGAGCAGGACCATAGATTCCATTTCCCTCCCAGTTTGATTAAGGGTAATACCACCTAAGGTGCCTCTCACATCCATATAACCAACAGCTATAGCTAAAGAAGAATTCTTTGTTAAGTTTAGATACTGAGATATCATCGGAGGAACAATTACCCTTAGGGCCTGAGGTAAAACGATTAGACTCATAACTTTATTGGGACGAAGTCCCAGAGCACTAGCAGCCTCAGTTTGCCCCTTTGAGATAGCCATTATTCCGGAACGCACAATCTCCCCTATAAACGCTGAAGTATAGAAAGACAAAGCCAATGTAAGTGCAGTTAAAGAATTCCTTATGTGGATGCCATCCTTAAAATTAAATCCTTTGAGCTCAGGATATTCTAGTGTAACTGGACTGCCCAGAATAAAATAAAACAATATTGTAGGAACAAAGAATATCCCCAAGCTCACCCATAATACTGGTAAATTTCGACCCGTATTTTTTTGAATATTCTTTGCATAACGCAAAAATATAATTATCCCGAGCAATGAGACAAGAAAAACTAATATTAGCCAAATTGATCCAGAGCCCCACTGTGGGCTAGGAAGATAAGTGCCACGATTTGTAATTGCAATACTATCAAATAATATCATTGAAGCTTCAGGATCTTCACCCTTAAAAGCTCTGGGTTGGGGTGTAAATTCTGTTAAGAGGGCAAATACAATGACTATCCATAGTAACACGGGTACATTCCTGAAACCTTCAATATATACTGACATTAATTTCGAGATAATCCAATTCTTAGACAACCGAAGAATTCCAACAAAAACACCTACAATTGTTGCTATTATACATCCAAGAAATGCTACGAGAAGTGTGTTAAGTATACCTACTAAAGCGGCTGTAGCATGTGTACTATCATTCGTGTATGGGATAAGTCTTTGGTTTATATCGTATCCCGCTCGCATCCAAAGAAACGAAAAACTAATATCTTTATCCAATAGGGCTAAATTCTTTACCGTGTTATCTACTAGCCAGAAGACTCCAGCCACAAAGAAAATAAAAGTGATCACCTGAAGAGATGTCGATCTGTAGCGAGTGTCGCTCAGTAACATTCCAAATCTAAACTTTTCGACTGGGAAATCTACTGAACTCATCAAAAAAAACCTAATAAATTAATATTTCACTTTAGAAAAGGGCGCGCCCTGTTCAGGCGCGTCCCAATATTTATCTACTTATCTAAATGGAGGAGAATAAAGAATTCCGCCATTTGTCCAAGAATTATTTACACCACGTACGATGTTAATGCCGCTTGAAGCTCCAAGATTTCTTTCGAAAATCTCACCATAGTTACCGGTGGCTTTAATAGCATTATACATAGCATCTTTAGGCATATTCATCATTGCTAAGATATCATCGTCTCCAGTACCCAATAGTCTGTGGATTTCAGCGTCAGCTGTGTCAGCAAAACTATCGATATTTGCAGAAGTAATACCTTTTTCTTCAGCAATAACCAAAGCGTTAAGAACCCAACGGCCAATATCCGCCCAATTGTCGTCTCCATGACGTACGAGAGGTCCTAAAGGCTCCTTTGAAATGATCTCTGGTAGAACCATATGATCATCAGGATTCTCTAGATTAATTCTAGTACCATGAAGTGCTGACGCATCAGTAGTATATGTGTCGCAAGCACCTGCTAGATACTGCTGCTTGGACTCTGCGTTGTCAGTTGTTGGCACAGGCTCATAGCTCATGTTATTAGCCTTAAAATAATCTGCCAAGTTCAACTCTGTTGTTGTACCAACTTGAATACAGACGGTTGCACCATCAAGTTCTAAGGTTGAGCTAACGCCTAGATCTTTCTTTACCATGAAGCCTTGGCCGTCATAGTAGGTTACGCCTAGGAAAGTTTGCTTTAGGTCTGTATCTCTGCTGTAAGTCCAAGTTGTATTTCTTGCTAAAATATCAACTTCTCCAGATGCCAAAGCTGTGAAACGAACAGCTGAAGACAATGGAACAAAGCTAACAGCCATAGGATCATTAAATATAGCAGCTGCCAGAGCGCGACAATAGTCTACATCAAATCCTACATTTTTACCGGAGTCATCAACTCCTGAAAAACCTGGAGATCCTGTAGATACACCGCACAAGAGATTTCCTCTTGCTTTCACATCATCTAAGGTACCAGCCACAGCCATCCCAGATGAAAGACCAAGAGCGGCTATAATACCAAAAAGTATTGATTTTTTCATTTTTACCTCTTCCTGAGTTTAGTTCACAAATTTCACCCAACGCAAGTTGAACCAATTACTAGCATCGGAATTTTATAACCCCCTAATCCCCACAAAAGAACCGCAGGGTTAAGCGGATTCTTTTATATTAAAATACGTAGATAGTACATCTTATTTTCAAAAAATTTAGAAAATATAGCCTGATTCAGCTTTAATTTCAGCTAATATGAGCTTTAAGTCAGAAAACTACTGTGATAAGGAAAAGTTAATCAATGCTAAAGAGGCAAATAGCATAACTGATTCTCAGACGCATATTGCCTTCCCATATTTGTGATTCCGGACTAATCTTCTACTAAATGCCTCAGGCATAGGTTTAGCAATTTAAAGTCTTTCCTCTTATTTTTTTCTGCTTCTATGCTCTCCTCATCCTTTCCCCAAATCTTCTTTTGCCAATCTTCTTCTATACGACTTAGCATCCATGCTTTTTTTTCATTTACCAAGTTTTTTTCTACTAAAACAGCGAGTAAAGCCGATCCTAATAATTGAGTCATTTTATATATGAGAAACAACCTAGGGCTTTCATAAGCTTTCAAAATACCAAGAAATTTATCAAGACTCTCTTTATCTTGACTGACATAGTTCACAGAATCTGACGAAGCCATTTTTATGCTAAATTCTCGGTCGTAAATTGAAAGAATGGGGTCCCATTTTCTCTCCTGCAAAGTCTTTAATTTCTTGGGAGAGGATACTCTATAGCATAGTAAGTCAGTTTCGGCATATTCTAGTAATACTCTCAAGAATTCAGCAGTGCTTTCGTCATCTATGTCGTTGATTTGCTCAAGAACGTTGGTAAAAATCAATTTAGAACGTATAACTTCCTTAGTTATTTTCTCCCATTCATTTTCCACTTTTTTTGCCAAAAAAGCTGATGGTATCTTTAATATATTGCCCTTCGCAGACTTATATATTTTACCATCTATGAGTATCAGATATGCTTGCTGCTCATCGGAGAATGTAATATTAAATGAACTCCAAAATTTTTTCTTAGACCAGCTCAATAGATTTATCCTCTGAATAATTCATTTATTTTTTGCTCCAAATCTGCAAAATTTTCCACAATGGCTGTAGGTTTCATTAACTTTATTCTGCTTATTGAATGATACCCCCAAAGTACACCTATTGATTTAATTCCAGCACGGTGAGCCATCGAAATATCAAAATCCGTATCACCAACCATTACTGCATCTTCAGTTTTTATTTTTAAAGTTTTCATAAGACTTACCAGCATAGTAGGATCCGGTTTGGAAGGATAAAAATCCGACGTCTGCAATTTAGAGAAAAACGCCTCTAAATTATGAGCCTTCAATATCTGAAGCAAACCCTTTAAGCCTTTTCCAGTAGCAATAGCCAAAATTATTTCTTCGTTTCTCTTTAAATTTTCCAGGAAATTTTTTGCATTTTCATATAGAGGAGATATCAGCTGCTCTTGATTAAAAGTATTATAACAGTTTTTAAATGCGCTTATTAGCTTTTTGATTTGTTTCTCATTCAAATCCTTATTTAAAACCCTAAAAGCTTCAGCTAAAGACAAGCCAATTATAGACAAAATATTCTCCCTTTTTGGCACCTTTAATCCTTCATTTATAAAAGCTACTGTAGTAGCGCTGATTATAAATTCCTGACTATCTACCAAAGTACCGTCTAAATCCATTATGACTAATTTAGGTTTTTTAATCATTTTTCAAAAATGGATCAGCCACAGCATATTTGGCGTCAAGCCCCAACACTTTCCAGCTTTTCATCATATGACTTGGCATATCAGCTTCAATAAATATCTGTTTTTTTGTTATAGGATGAGTGAACATTATTGACCTTGAATGCAGGTGCAATTTATTTTCAATTTGTTCACCAAGAAGAGAACCCCAACCATCTCCCTTATTAACTTGAGAATTTTTCCCGTACTTCATATCACCAATTATGGGGCAATTTATCTGAGCTAGATGAGCTCTCAATTGATGTGTTCTACCTGTGATCGGTGACAAACCCAACCAACAGGCTCGTGTACCTAAAGCCTCAATTATGATATAATTTGATTTTGCTTTCTTCGCATTATCTACAGAATGAACTCTATCATCAGTAACACATTGGACTCTTTCAAAATCATCTATTTTTAGGTTATTTTTTATTTTAACCAAAGGAAATTCGATTGAACCTTCCTTGTCATTTGGAATTCCTGCCGCTAATGCCCAATAGATTTTTTTGACGCTCCTATCTCTAAAACAATTGGCCAATTCTGCTGCAAGTTTGCTTGATTTTGCCAATACTAGAACACCTGATGTTTCTCTGTCTAAGCGATGGACAAGTTTAGGTTTTGTATGATAATCCGATGAAAAAAAAGAAACCAACTTATCAATATGAACTTTTTGACCCGTGCCACCTTGCGTCGCAATTCCGCTAGGTTTGTTTATTGCCAATAAATACTCATCCTCATAAATTAATGTATCTCTAATTATATTCTCTTCGGCTTTACTTAATGCTTCAAACTTATAGCTCTCAGTTTTTTCATTTCTTGATGATAAACCAATTGGAACCTCGATAGTATCTCCTGACATCACACGAAAAGAAGGTTTAACTTTCTCACTATTAACCAGCAAAACCCCTTTCCTACATAAAAGCTCAATGCGTGATTGAGGGATCGGGCCTAACTTAGCCTTAAGCCATCTATCTAGCCGCTTATCCTCGTCTTCAAACGTTACTATTATGGGAAAATTTTGAGTACTTTTTTTCATCGCACTAAAACAGCACCAATATAAACGCCAATAAGGCAGCCTATCATTGTCAAAGCAACATATGAAATTGCTTGAGTTACCCTACCTTCTTGAAAGAGATATAAAGTTTCTAGCGAGAAGCTAGAAAATGTTGTAAATCCTCCCAAAAATCCAGTTATTAGAAATGGTAAAAATTTAATATCGCCTGAATTAACCTTTAAGTACATTCCTCCCATAATTAAACCAATGATAAAAGAGCCCAGAATATTTACTGTCAAAATACCTATTGGAAAAGTTAAGGAAAAATTTCTATTAATATAATTTGAAATTAACATTCTTGATATAGCTCCTAAAGCTCCTCCCATTCCAACCTGGAATAATAAAAATAGGTTCATTTTTTTTCTCCAGTATCTCTATTTTTTAGTTTTTTACGCAACCCAGAATAATACTCTAATCTTTTTTTCATTTCTCGCTCAAACCCCCGTTCAGCAGGCTTATAAAAACTTACAGGTTTTAATTGATCTGGGAGATACGTTTGTCCTGAAAAACTATCATTAAATTCAGGGTCATATTTGTAATTTTTCCCAAACCCAAGATCTTCCATTTTCCTATTTTTTTTACTTATTAGATGGGCTGGAGGAGGAAATGAATCTTCATTCTCAACGGTCTTAATAGAGTTCTTAAACGCTAGGTAATTTGCGTTAGATTTTGGCGCCAGTGAGAGGTAAATAACTGCTTGGCTAATAGCCAAATCTCCTTCAGGCGCACCTAAATTTCTAAATGCATTCCAGGAGTCTAAGCAAATCCTCAAGGCATCAGGATCTGCAAGCCCAACATCTTCAGTTGCAATACGAGTCAACCTCCTCAGTATAAAGTTCTGATCCTCTCCAGCCATTAACATCCTAGCTAACCAATATAATGAAGCATCACAATCAGAACCTCTTATAGATTTATGTAGAGCTGAAATTAAATCGTAGTGATTATCACCGGTCTTATCATGGTAAAAAACTTTTCTTTGTAAGATTTTTTCTATTCCATCTTCGTCAATTATTACTTTTGAACTGCTAACTTCCTCCAAAATATTTATCAGACGTCTTCCATCTCCATCAGAAAACGAAATGACTGCCTCTAACCCGGTCTTGGTCAATGGCATCTTCCTACCTAATCTTTCCTCAACTTTTTTAATTAGCAAACCCAAACTATTGCGACTTAACTTTCCCATAGTTACAAGAGAAATTCTTGATAATAATGCTGAATTTAGAGAAAAACTTGGATTTTCGGTTGTAGAGCCAATTAAAATAATTGTCCCATCTTCAATGACTGGTAGAAAGGCATCTTGCTGACTCTTATTAAATCTATGTATTTCATCAACAAAAAGAACAGTCCTCTCATTATTTTCATTTTTTTTTACTTTAGCATCAGAGAATATTTTTCTTAGATCTGATACACTTGTGAATATAGCACTTGCTGATAAAAAATTAATCTTACTACTATTTCCTATTAATCTGGCTATAGTTGTCTTACCAACACCAGGTGGGCCCCACATTACGAACGATTTATAATTTTCACCCCTAACCATGCGCCCTATCAGGCCTTTTTCACCTAGAATCTCCACGTGACCAACGACCTCATCTAAGATATTTGGTCTTATCGTATCTGCTAATGGTTTATGATCGTCGGTCAAATTCTGCAAATTCCTTCCCATGCTCACTGGTAAAAATTTGTCCCAAATTTAGTCAGACATATCTTAAAAAGAATCTTACTCTTCTAACGAAGCAGTTTGCTCCTCATTTCTTGCTTTATCTGACGCACCCTTAGCGGACACATCTCTATCAACAAATTCAATAACTGCCATTGGAGCCATATCACCATGCCTAAATCCTGCCTTTAGAACTCGGGAATATCCTCCTTGCCTACTGGCATATCTTGGTCCCAATACATCTATAAGCTTTTTTACAGCATCTTGTTGTCTTACCTTGGAAATAAGCATTCTTCGTGCGTGGAGATCACCCTTCTTTGCCAATGTAATTACTTTGTCAGCAATTCTTTTTAGCTCCTTTGCCTTCGGGAGGGTAGTTGTTATTTGTTCATGTTCCACCAAGCTACACACCATGTTAGCAAACATCGCTTTTCTATGCTCGTGGGTCCTATTTAGTTTTCTATAACCATTACCATGTCGCATGATCTCACCTTAATAATATTACTAATTTAAATAAATAAACTAGAATTGATCTTCAAACTTTTTAGCTAGTTCCTCAATGTTTTCGGGAGGCCAGTCAGGTATATCCATACCCAAATGTAGCCCCATAGCTGTTAATACTTCTTTGATTTCATTTAATGATTTTCTCCCAAAATTTGGAGTCCTCAACATTTCTGCCTCTGTTTTCTGAATTAAATCCCCAATATAAACTATATTATCATTTTTCAAACAGTTTGCAGACCTTACCGACAATTCAAGCTCATCAACTTTCTTTAACAACAAAGGATTAAACTCCAACTCATCTTCGTCCTCAGCAGCCAATCCCTCTTCGGGTTCTTCAAAATTAATAAACACGAGCAGCTGATCTTGCAAAATTCTTGCTGCAAATGCCAAACAATCTTCTGGTCTAACTGTCCCGTTAGTTTCGATCTGCAAAGTGAGCTTATCATAATCCAGAACCTGACCTTCCCTGGTTGGCTCAACGTTATAAGAAACTTTTTTTACCGGTGAGAAAAGTGCATCAACGTAAATTAAACCAATAGGAGATTCTTCCGTTCTACGACTTTCTGCCGGAACGTACCCCTTTCCATTCTCAACTGTAAATTCCAAATTTAACTTAGCGCCTTCATCCAAGTGACAAATAACATGATCCTTATTTAAAATCTCTATGTCAGCAGTCTCAGAAATATCTCCGGCAGTAACTATTTTTGGCCCCTCAACTTTAAGGGACACTCTCTTTGGGCCCTCTACATCCATTCTGACCGCAATGCCTTTAACATTTAACACTATATCGGTAACATCTTCTCTTATACCATCCACAGAGGAAAACTCATGTAATACATTATCCATCTGAATTGCTGTTATTGCTGCTCCTTGCAAAGATGATAGTAAAACGCGCCTCAAAGCGTTTCCTAAGGTCAATCCAAAACCTCGCTCCAAAGGCTCAGCTACTATTATAGCTTTATTAGATGAATCTGTTACATCCTTCGTTGATAACGAATTCGGTCTTATTAGTTCTTGCCAATTTTTATGGATCATCGTGCCTCCATTCCTGTTTCTTGGATTTGATCCCAAAATTCCAAGTACGCCCGAGGGTTCATTTTAAATTCATAAACTTAACAACTATTTGTCAAGTTTATACTCTTCTCCGTTTAGGCGGCCGGCAACCATTGTGCGCCATAGGTGTAACATCTCTAATTGATGTAACTATCAAACCAATGGCTGATAAAGCCCTTAAAGCAGATTCCCGACCAGAACCTGGGCCTTGTATTTCAACTTCTATTGTCTTTACTCCATGCTCCTGAGCTTTCTTTGCGGCATCTTCTGCTGCTATCTGTGCAGCATAAGGAGTAGACTTTCTCGAACCCTTGAAGCCCATAGTTCCAGCAGATGACCATGCAATGGCATTCCCCTGAGCATCTGAGATTAATATTTTTGTATTGTTAAAGCTCGAGTTTATGTGAGCAATCCCTGAAGAGATATTCTTTCTCTCTTTTTTCTTTGTTCGAGTTTTTTCCTTTACCATTATCGCTACCTATTTTTTCTTACCAGCGATTGCTTTTGCCGGACCCTTACGTGTCCTTGCATTTGTACTAGTTCTCTGACCGCGAACTGGAAGCCCTCTTCTATGCCGTAAACCTCTATAGCATCCTAAATCCATTAGGCGCTTTATATTCATTGATCTCTCTCTTCTAAGATCACCTTCTACCATAACATTAGCATCAATTTTTTCTCTTATAGCTAATACTTCAGCGTCAGAAAGCTCATTTACTCTCCTTTCTAAAGAAATCCCTGTATCTTCACAAATTTTCTCTGAAGTTACCTGACCTATTCCATAAATATAGGTCAACGCCACTACCACTCTCTTATTTGTAGGGATATTTACACCAGCTATTCGAGCCAAATACTTTCTCCGTTCTTTCTTGCGGTTCCGTAGTTCCAGAACCTTTTTTCACAATATTCGAACGCTTTAACGCCCTGAATAAATACTAACTAAAGTTAGTTAACTCTAGTATGAGAGTTGCACTATATGCATATCAAACTCGCCGTCAAGTCCATTTAACAGTATATTATAAATTATTTTTTGTAGCCTGATAAAGGAGGTCATGGATGGTTTCAATGGGCAATAATCCATCTACTGTAGTTAGCTTCTTTTTAGCATAATAATATCCTATCAAGGACGAAGTTTCACGATAATAGTTAAAAAGCCTTGTCCTAAGAGCTTCTTCAGTATCATCCTCTCGAAAAATGAAACCATTTATACTCTTGCAATTATCACAAACGCCTTTTTTCTGCTCAGGTCTATTAACCTTATGGTAAACCTCACCGCATTCCTTACAGCTATACCTACCGACAATTCTTTCTATTAACTGGCTATCATCGACCCTCATTTCAATTACAAGATCAATAGATTGTTTTTTTGAACTCATAAGTTCTGACAAAGCATCAGCCTGATAAAGTGTTCGTGGAAACCCATCAAAAATAAACCCAGCGCATTTAGATGATTTGTCAATATTTTCTGAGATTAACTCAATTACTATTTCATCAGTAACCAAATTTCCTTCAGCCATTATTAGCTTTATTTTTTTGCCAATTTCAGACTCTTTGTCTTTTGCGGCTCGAAGCATGTCTCCTGTGGAGAGTTGAAGCATGTTAAGTTTTTGTTCTAGAAGTTTTGCCTGAGTCCCCTTACCTGCTCCAGGAGGACCAAGAAGGATAAGATTCATCTCCTAAGTCCCTTATTTTGCCTACCCTTACCCCGCAGTTTTGATTTCTCTAAAAGGCCCTCATATTGATGGGCTAAAAGATGTGATTGTACTTGAGTAATAGTATCCATCGTTACAGAAACAACAATGAGAAGTGATGTGCCTCCAAAATAAAAAGGTATAGCAAATTGGCTACGAAGCACCTCCGGCAACAGACATACCGCCGCTAAGAAAATTGAGCCAAGAACTAAAATTCTAACTACTACATACTCAAAATATTGAGCAGTTTTTTCACCAGGTCTTATCCCTGGCACGAACCCTCCTTGCTTCTTAAGATTCTCTGAAACTTCATCAGTCTTAAAAGATACATTCAAAGTATAAAAGTAAGTAAAAAATATTATCATACCTCCGAAAAATACGTAGTATAGAATCTGACCTGGTCCCAAATAAGCATTCACTAAGCTCAAAATTCCAGTACCATCAGTAGAAGAAAATGTTCCTACAGTGGTAGGAAGTAGTAGCAATGACGAAGCAAATATAGCCGGAATTACTCCAGAAGGATTTAGCTTAATTGGTAGGTTAGTGTTCTCTCCACTGAAAACCTTCATCCCGATTTGTCTTCTAGGGTACTGGATATGTACTTTTCTCAGTGCCCGTTCAACAAAAACGACAAAAGTAATAACGGCCACAACCATCAAAATAACTCCTACAATAACTGCTGGACTAACAGCTCCTGACCTCCCAGAAGCAAAAAACTGAGCTAACGCTCCTGGTAATTCTGCTATTATTCCAACGAAAATTATTAAAGAAATACCATTTCCTATTCCTCTTGCAGTAATCTGTTCACCTAACCACATTAACATCAACGTACCGCCAACTAATGTGATCACACAAGATATTCTAAAAAACATTCCAGGGTCAGACGCAAGTCCTTGACTTTCTATCCCTACTGAAATCCCATAAGACTGGAATAGTGCTAAAACCACAGTTCCATACCGCGTATACTGATTTATCTTCTTCCTACCGCTTTCACCCTCTTTTTTTAACTGTTCTAAATGTGGCACCATCGCAGTCATTAACTGGATAATTATTGAAGATGTGATATATGGCATTATACCTAAAGCAAAAATTGCCATTCTTCCGACTGCACCGCCAGTGAACATATTTAACATTCCACCAATACCGGTACTCGCTTGCTCAAAAAACTCCTTCAACTGAACTGTATCGATACCAGGAACTGGAATATACGTACCAATTCGATACACAATTAGAATTCCTATAGCAAATATAAGACGTTTTTGAAGATCTTTTGCTTTTCCAAAAGATCCCCAATTCATATTTTGGGCCATTTGTTCTGCAGCAGAAGCCATCTCTACAAACGCTTTCTTTTATTAATATTCATTTAGATCTGACACATCCTAACTAATAAAAATTACAATAGCGTAACTTTACCTCCTAGTTTTTCTATTGCGTCCTGAGCTTTTTTTGAAATACCGGTAATTGAAATATTTATCTTAGTTTTTAAATCGCCTTTACCCAACAATCTAACTCCATCCCATTTTCTTCTTATTATACCTAAATTTACTAGGACTTCCTCTGTAATTTCAGATTTCCCATCAATTCTACCTTTGTCTATAAATGTTTGAATACACCCCACATTTATTTCTGCATATTTTTTTGGATTTGGGTTATTAAAACCACGTTTAGGAAGTCTCATATAGAGAGGCATCTGGCCGCCTTCATAAGCATTTATAGCTACCCCTGACCGTGATTTCTGGCCTTTAATACCTCTTCCTGCGGTTTTCCCCAAACCTGATCCAGGACCTCGTCCTACCCTCTTACTTTTTTTTGTTGCGCCAACATTATCAGCTAAAGTATTTAGCCTCATATCAAACTCCCTTTATAACTCTTTCAAAAATGACCTTACTAAATTTCCCTATTTGGGAGTTTCCTCAATAATTTCAACTAAATGAGATACCTTATTTATCATGCCTCTAATAGAAGGTGTATCTTCTAAATTCCTCACCTTGTGCATTTTATTCAATCCGAGCCCAATAAGAGTAGCCCTTTGCGATGCTGGCTTTCTAATTGGAGATCCTACTTGTTTCACTTTAATCGTATTAGACATAATTCAATAAACTCCTATTGATACCTATTAAGAGATCTCTTCTTGTATTTTTGGATAAATTTCTGAAACTTTTTTCCCACGCCGCTGCGCAACATTCCTTGGACTTAACTCTCCTTGCAAACCTTTCATGGTTGCCCTGACCATGTTATAAGGATTTTGTGAACCAGTAGATTTAGCTACCACATCTTGAATACCAAGCATTTCAAAAACTGCTCTCATTGGCCCCCCTGCTATTATTCCCGTACCCACCGGCGCGGTTCTCAGCACTACCTTTCCAGCACCGTGCCTGCCATTTATGTCATGATGGAGTGTCCGTCCTTCTTTTAGGGGAACTTTAATTATACCCCTTTTTGCTCTATCAGTAGCTTTTCTGATCGCCTCCGGCACTTCTTTTGCCTTTCCTTTTCCAAAACCTACCCTACCTTGCTGATCTCCCACAACCACAAGTGCAGCAAAACCAAACCTCTTGCCACCTTTTACGGTCTTTGAGACCCTATTTATTGCTACCAATCTATCAGAGAACTCAGATTTCTCATCATTATCTCTTTTTTCTCTATTACCACCTTCGCCAACCATAAGATATCTCCCTAAAACTTTAATCCGGCTTCACGAGCAGCATCTGCAAGTGCCTTAACTTTTCCATGAAAAATAAAACTTCCTCTATCAAAATATACTTCTTCAACACCCGCTTTTTTTGCGCGATTCCCTATTTCAGACCCAACGACCTTTGCTGCATCAATATTGTTCTTACCCACAAAACCTAATGACTTCTCTAAAGTGGAAACGGAAACTAATGTGCTTCCTATATTGTCATCAATTATTTGAGCATAGATATTTTTTGACGATTTAAACACAGATAACCTAAGCCTTCCTGTTGAATGCTTCCTCAACCTATTACGAACCCTTAGCTGTCTTCGCTTTCTTAATTTTTCTCTACTAAATGGCATACTTATTTCCTATTTCTTCTTTCCCTCTTTTGCAAAAATATATTCACCCTTGTAACGAATTCCTTTACCCTTATAAGGCTCGGGCTTACGCCATTCTCGGATATTAGCCGCAACTTGCCCTACTGCCTGTTGATCTATCCCTTCGACAACAATCTCTGTTGGTTTAGGGCAGGTTACCTTCACATCTTTTGGCACCTCAAAATCAACTTCGTGAGAATATCCTAATGATAGCTTTAGATTGCTCCCTTGTATGTTAGCTCTATAACCGACACCCTGAATTTCAAGCTCTTTCCTAAAGCCATTAGTAACACCTTCAACTAAATTAGCTATCTGAGTTCTACTCATGCCCCACTGTTGCTTAGATCGCTTAGAGTTTCCCCGAGGAGTTATCGAAATTTCACTATCTAGAAGTCGCAAGGTTACGTCTTCGGTCGCTACGAATTCCCTACTACCTTTAGGGCCAGTTATCTCAACTTTTTGACCAACTATGGAGGCTTTTACACCTTCTGGTACACTTATAGGTTTTTTCCCTATTCTTGACATAAAATTCCTCCTAAAAAACGGTGCAAAGCACCTCTCCCCCAACATTTACAGACCTAGCTTTATTTCCTGACATCACGCCTTTAGAAGTTGATACAATTGCAATACCCAATCCCTGCCTTACTGTAGGTATTTCTTTCACCTCTGCATATATTCTACGCCCCGGTTTAGATATGCGTTTAAGTTCTCTAATAACCGGCTCACCATCGAAATACTTTAAGGAAACCTCTATATTTTCCTTGCCATTGTCATCTTTTTTGAGTTCATAACTGCGAATATAGCCCTCGTCTTTTAGCACATCTAACACCCAACCCCTGAGCTTCGAAGATGGTGTCAAAACTGACGACTTGCTCCTCATTTGAGCGTTTCTTATCCTAGTCAACATATCACCGAGTGGATCAGTCATTGCCATAATTTATATCTCCTACCAACTAGACTTAATCATTCCAGGAATCTCACCACGTGAAGCTAAGTCTCGTAATGCAATTCGTGACATCTTAATTTTTCTATAATATCCCTTAGGTCGGCCCGTAATTAGGCACCTATTATGCAACCTCGACGGCGCCGAATTTCGAGGCAATTTAGCCAAAGCTAACCTAGCTTTGAATCTTTCTTCCACGCTTAAACTTTGATCTTTTGCTTTATCCTTCAAAGACTCTCTCTTACTTGCAAATTTTGCCACCAGCTTCTGCCTTTTTAATTCCCTATTAACCATGGATACTTTTGCCATTTTTATTTCCTTTCGATTAATTTGTGAAGGGCATATTAAACTCAGCCAAGAGAGCCTTAGCTTCGTCATTTGTTTTGGCTGAAGTGCAAATCACAATGTCCATTCCCCACATATTTTCAGCTTTATCAAAATCTATCTCAGGAAACACTATGTGTTCTTTAAGGCCCATAGCATAATTTCCCCTACCATCAAAACTCTTAGGAGATACACCTCTAAAATCTCTTATTCTTGGCATTGCAATATTAATTAAGCGATCCAGAAACTCAAACATTCTGACACCCCGAAGAGTAACTTTTACCCCTAATGGCATATCTTCTCTAACCTTAAAACCTGCTATGGATTTTTTTGCTTTTGTTATTAGAGGTTTTTGACCAGATATAAGCATCAAATCATTTTGAGCGGAATTTATTTTTTTACTGTCTCCAACAGTTTCACCTACGCCCATATTCAAAACAATCTTACTGAGTTTTGGAACCATCATTTCATTCTTATATTCAAACTTCTCAGTTAGCGAAGTCTTAATTTTTTCAAAATAATGTTTTTTTAGCCTTGGAATATACTCAGCCATTTACTACCTCACCAGATCTTTTCGCGTACCTAACCTTTTTACCATCTACAAATTTAAACCCTATTCTTGTAGGTTTTCCATCCTTCGGTTCCAAATAAGCTAAATTCGACATTTCGATAAAAGCCTCTTTTCTCACTTTTCCGCCTGCACTGTTTTGAGTCTGCTTGGTATGCCTTACAATCATATTTATACCAGATACAATGGCCTTATTCTTCTTTGGGTCAACCAAGGTAATATCCCCAGTTTTTCCTTTATCTTTTCCAGTTAGGACGATGACTTTATCACCTTTTTTCAGCCTTGCTGCCATTACAATACCTCCGGAGCTAGGGATATAATTTTCATAAAGTTCTTGGACCTAAGTTCTCTTACGACAGGGCCAAAAATTCTTGTACCTATTGGCTCCCCAGTCCCACTTAATAACACAGCGGCATTTCCATCAAACCTTATTGCACTACCGTCTTCTCTTCTGACTTCTTTTGAAGTTCTGACAACTACAGCCCTCCTTACATCACCCTTTTTTACACGGCCTCTAGGTATGGCTTCTTTAACGGAAACTACAATAATATCACCTACAGAGGCGTATTTGCGTTTAGCCCCTCCTAAAACTTTAATGCACTGAACTTTTCGTGCTCCTGAATTGTCTGCAACATCCAGGTTTGTTTGCATCTGGATCATTTTTTTCTCCCGACCTGCAGAATTTTTTTCTGCGGTTTCGTAAAAGGTTAAATTTAATCTGGTTCTATTTTAACTTAGCAATTCCCATCTCTTATTCTTCGACTTAGGTGCACATTCTTGGATTTTCACCATATCACCAACTTTACATCCATTCGAGTCATCATGAGCCCTATATTTTTTTGATTTTCTTATTGTTTTCTTCAGTATTGGATGGGTAAACCTTCTCTCAACCGAAACGGTAATGGTTTTTTCATTCGCACTACTAGTAACAATTCCTTGCAATATTCTCTTTGGCATTTCTAATGATCTCCGATTAAGTTTGCTCTTGGGTGCTTTTCCCAGACAATATAGTTTTTACCCTAGCCACAGACCTTCGTACTTGCCGTACACGCGCAGTATTCTCAAGTTGCCCAGTAGCCTGCTGAAATCTAAGATTAAAGGCCTCTTTTTTTAGACTATCGAGTTCCACCTTTAACTCATCTTCACTTTTTGTTTTTAAGTCATCTATTTTCATTAAAATATTCCCAATTTTTTGGAATCAACTACCAGTCTTCGCGTGTTACAAATTTACATTTTACTGGCAATTTCATAGCTGCCAACCTTAAAGCTTCTTTTGCTATATCATAGGATACACCATCAATCTCAAACATTATTCTACCTGGCTTCACTTTTGCCACCCATCTATCAACTGAACCCTTTCCCTTACCCATTCTAACTTCTATAGGCTTTGCTGTCACAGGAACATCTGGAAATATTCGAATCCACACACGACCTTGTCGCTTCATGTGTCGAGTTAAGGCTCGTCTAGCAGATTCAATTTGCCTAGAAGTTACCCTCTCAGGCTCAAGGGATTTTAAAGCAAAGTTACCAAAATTTATCTCTGCTCCACCTTTTGCCGATCCATGAATTCGGCCTTTATGTTGTTTTCTAAATTTAGTTTTTTTTGGTTGAAGCATTTAACTATTCCTAAATCTTTACATAGCTCTCTGAGAGCGAGCACCAGAATTTTCTTGACCTTCACCTATCCTTCGATCTCTGGCTTGAGGGTCATGCTCCATTATCTCGCCTTTAAATATCCATACCTTTACTCCTATTATACCATAAGCAGTAAGTCCTTCGGCCACAGAATAATCAATGTCAGCTCTTAGTGTATGTCTTGGAACACGTCCTTCAGAATACCATTCGGTCCTTGCTATTTCGGCCCCACCTAGCCTTCCTGCTATATCTACTCTAATTCCCAGAGCCCCCATCCTCATAGCATTCTGAACCGCCCTTTTCATAGCTCGCCGAAATGAGACTCTTCTTTCCATTTGCTGAGCTATACTTTCTGCAACCAACGCAGCGTCTATTTCCGGCTTCCTTACTTCCAAAATATTGAGGTGAAGCTCACTTTTGGTTAAGTTAGAAAGCCCTTTCTTAATAGTTTCAATTTCTGCGCCCTTTTTACCAATGATTACACCAGGTCTAGCTGCATATATAGAAACCCTGCATTTTTTGTGTGGCCGCTCAATTACTATCCTGCTTATCCCAGATTGTGCACAGTTAGTTTTAACATAATTTCTAATAGCTATATCTTCATGCAAAAGTTCACCGTAGTCTTTTCTCCTTGCAAACCACCTGCTTTCCCAAGTTCTATTAACCTGCAGACGCAAACCTATAGGGTTTATCTTATGTCCCATTAAACTTCACCCTCCACGCCTTCATTTTGCTTTACAACAATTGTTATCTGACTGAAGGGTTTTAAAATTTTTCCAAACCTTCCTCTTGCTCTAGGCCTGCCTCGCTTCATTACTAAGTTTTTACCCACATATGCCTCTGAAATTATCAATTCATCCACATCCAACCCATGGTTGTTCTCTGCATTAGCTACCGCCGATGCCAGACATTTTTTCACATCCTTAGCAATTCTTTTCTTTGAAAAAGTCAATTCATTTAAAGCTTTGTCCACTGGTTTATTTCTTATTAACTTAGCAAGAAGGTTTAACTTCTGGCAGCTAGTCTTAAGCATTCTGAGTTTTGCTCCTGCCTCATTATCTCCAAACCTTCTGGAATTTTTTGTCTTGCTCATAATCTAATTCCGCTTCGCTTTTTTATCAGCGGCATGTCCATAATATGTTCTCGTAGGACTATACTCACCGAATTTCTGACCAATCATCTCTTCTGACACGCTTACAGGTATGTGCTTCCTACCATTATAAACTCCAAATGTTAAGCCCACAAATTGAGGCAAAATAGTTGACCTCCTTGACCAAATTTTAATTACGTCATTTCGGCCACTTTCACGAGCCTTTTCAGCCTTCTTTAAGACATATTCATCAACAAATGGACCTTTCCAGACAGCACGTGACATTATTATCGACCCTTCTTAGCGTTTCTAGTTCTTAAAATATATTTATCAGTTTTCTTATTATTCCGGGTTTTAGCACCCTTCGTAGGCTTTCCCCATGGAGTTACAGGATGCCTACCACCAGAAGTACGACCCTCTCCACCTCCATGAGGATGATCAATGGGGTTCATCACGACTCCCCTAACTGATGGGCGGATTCCTTTGTGTCTATTTCTTCCTGCTTTTCCTAAGTTTTGATTTGAATTATCGGGATTAGATACAGCACCGACTGTAGCTCGACATTCTTGCCGAATAATCCTAAGCTCTCCTGATGAAAGCTTAATCTGAGCATAGCCTCTATCTCTTCCAACAAACTGTGCATATACACCCGCCGATCGTGCAAGCTGTGCACCTTTACCAGGCTTAAGCTCTATATTATGTATGATTGTACCAATTGGCAAACCAGTAAACGGCATCGAGTTTCCAGGTTTAATATCTGCTTTCTGGCTCGATACAACCTTATCTCCTATGGCTAATCTTTGTGGAGCTAAAATGTAAGAGATGTCTCCATCTTCATATTTAATAAGAGCTATGAAAGCCGACCTATTCGGATCATATTCTATCCTCTCTACAGTCGCAGGCACATCCATTTTATTTCTCTTAAAATCAATTATCCTATAAAGATTTTTTGCACCTCCACCCTTTCGCCTCATAGTAATTCTACCAGTATTGTTTCGGCCACCATTTTTCATAAGCCCTACTGTCAAGCTTTTTTCTGGCCTTCCTTTCCACAGATCTGACCTGTCTATTAAAACTAGACCTCTTTGACCTGGTGTGGTTGGTTTATAAGTTTTAAGAGCCAAATTATTACCTTTCCATTGCCTTTTATAGACCAGTAGTCACATCTATAGTGTTGCCATCTGCTAGCACTACGTATGCCTTCTTTTTGTCTTTTCTTCTTCCTAATGTACCCTTAAACCTCTTAGTTTTTCCTTTTGATATAAGAGTATTAACTGACTTTACTTTTACATTAAATAAATTCTCAACAGCCTCCTTGACTTGAGATTTTGTAGAATTAATGCTTACTTCAAAAACTATCGCCCCTGTCTCGGATGCCATAGTGGATTTCTCAGTAACAATAGGCTTCCTTATTATATCATGTTGATCTGTCATAAAAGATTATCCTAGCCGTTCATGAAGGGCTTCTACCCCTGATTTAGTTAGTACCAAGATATCTTTCTTCAAAATATCGTACACATTAGCCCCAGCGCTTGGTAACAAATCTACATTTGGCATGTTTTTCACAGCCATAGAAAAATTCTTATCCACGGTCGGCCCATCAATAATAAGTAATTTCTTTTTCCCAAATGATTGAATGTTTTTCCTTAGAGCTTTAGTTTTTCCCTCTTTGATCACAGCCTTATCAATTATCACCAGATCTCCAGATCCCAGTTTTGATGATAATGCATGTTTGAGACCAAGTGATCTCACCTTTTTATTAAGGTCATGAGCATGACTTCTTGGGGTAGGCCCCTTATATACTCCACCCTTCCTAAAAATTGGAGACCTTCTTGAGCCCGCTCTGGCATTACCAGTTCCTTTTTGTTTATAAATCTTCCTAGTAGAGTAATTACTTTCTGATCTCGTCAAAACACTGTGAGTGCCTTGTTGTTTTTTTGCCAACTGCCAGCGAACAACCCTGTGCAGAATGTCCTTCCTAGGCTCCAAGCCGAATACAGATTCAGAAAGCTCAATAGTCCCGTCTTTTCCTGATGGCAGCTTAACTACTTCGACTTTCATTCTTTAGCTCCATTTGAGTTGACGTTATCATCTTCCAATTTAGTTTGCTCAGTAGAAGGATCACTTTTATCTAAGCTTACCATTTTGCCCTTCTTTACGGAGTCCTTGATGGTAACCCAAGTCCCTTTTGATCCCGGAACTGCGCCACGAACCATTAGTAACCCTTTGTCCAAATCTGTTCGCACGACTTTAAGATTCTGGGTGGTAACTCTTTCAGAACCCATATGCCCTGCCATCTTTTTACCTTTAAACACTTTCCCTGGATCCTGACATTGTCCAGTGGAGCCGTGAGATCGGTGGGAAACTGAAACCCCGTGAGATGCTCTCAATCCTGAAAAGTTGTGTCTCTTCATTGCCCCTGCAAAACCTTTTCCAATTGAAGTTCCGGCAACATCAACATATTGCCCTTCAAGATAATGCCCAGCCGTCAACTCTTGACCCACACTGATCAACTGATCTTTAGACACTCTAAACTCGGCTAACTTTGTTTTTGGCTCTACTTTAGCAGAAGAAAAATGTCCGCGAACAGCTTTACTTAAGTTTTTAACCTTAGCTTTACCTGCTCCTAATTGAAGAGCATTATACCCATCTTTTTCAACGGTTTTTTGAGCGACCACTTGAACGCTATCCATATGCAAAACAGTTACTGGAACCTGTCTTCCGTCTTCCATAAATAAACGGGTCATGCCCAACTTTTTTGCTATAACACCTGATCTCATTCCAACAACCTATAATTTAATCTCTACGTCCACACCCGCAGCCAAATCAAGCTTCATCAAAGCGTCAACTGTCTGAGGTGTTGGGTCAATGATATCCAAAAGCCTCTTGTGAGTTCTTATTTCAAATTGCTCCCTACTTTTCTTGTCAACATGAGGCCCCCTTAAAACCGTAAATTTCTCAATTTTGTTTGGCAAGGGTATTGGACCCCTAACACTAGCGCCAGTTCTCTGAGCAGTAGAAAGGATTTCCTGAGTGCTCACATCGAGTACTCTATAATCAAAAGCTTGTAATTTAATTCTTATGTTTTGGTTTTGCATCTTTTTGCCTAGCTTTAATTTCCTACTTTTACTTATTCTATTATTTTTGATACCACTCCGGCACCAACTGTTCTTCCACCTTCACGTATCGCGAATCTTAACTTCTCCTCCATA
>Ga0208277_1000141_pt1 | contig 41421 bp, 37 predicted proteins | sample ETNtaG_5_FD_185782 | JGI IMG/M metagenome (GOLD analysis project Ga0208277, IMG submission 185782) | Marine microbial and viral communities from oxygen minimum zone, Eastern Pacific Ocean - ETNP201406SV205 (SPAdes) (version 2) | ecosystem: Environmental > Aquatic > Marine > Oceanic ...
CCATTATTTGTATATCTGGTATTAAAGCTGAGTAGTTCTGATAAAACAAAAAGCCTCTCGGTTAAAAGAGGCTTATCGTCTGATTTTAGAGGTCTCCCTCGTGTCGGGGTGGAGAGATTCGAACTCCCGACCCCCTGCTCCCAAAGCAGGTGCGCTAACCGGACTGCGCCACACCCCGAAATAAAATTTTTTAGTCAATTGGGTGAGTGATGGGTCTCGAACCCACAACCTCCTGAACCACAATCAGGTGCTCTAACCAATTGAGCTACACCCACCATACAAACTGAAATCTCACTTATTGAAGCCGGCTAAATTAGCATTATTGTGCCTTCAAGTGAAAAAGATTTTTTATTTAACTAAGAATTAGCTTTAGAACCAAATTTGGTGATTATGTTGTAATTTTATACATGCGCCTTCTTACTAGATATATACTAAAACAGCTTTTGATGCCATTTATGTTCTCATTGCTAATTATTGTTTTTGTACTTTTTACACAATTTCTTCTTAGAGCTATTGATAGATTTATAGGAAAAGGTCTAGACATAGGAACCATTTTTGAATATCTATTTTTAAACCTTGGTTGGATTGCAGCTCTATCTGTTCCTATGGCAGTTCTCGTTGCTGCGCTAATGTCCTTTGGCCAATTTTCAGAAGATAATGAAATTACAGCAATGCGTGCATCAGGGATTAGTTTTAACACAATTTTAAGACCTGCTATTCTTTTTGGTATAACCATTTCTGCTGTTTTGATATTATTTAATTCATTTATTATGCCTGAAATGAACTTTAAAGCTAGAATGCTTTCTGGTGATATCTATCGCAAGCGTCCTGATCTAAATATCGAACCAGGTTATTTTATGGATGACCTTCCAAGCTACAGTATGATTATACGCGATAAAGAAGGAGATACGTTAAAAGATGTACGAATATTTAGTAAAGGCTCTAGCCAAACACAAACAAGTATCCATTCAAAAACTGGTGAGCTTTCAACAATTGATGATGCTATCGTTCTAGATATGTTCGATGGGGAAATCCATGAATTGGATACCCGCGATTTTGGAAATTATAGAAGAATAGAATTTGATAAACATAAAATAACAATTGCTGCTGATGATCTTTTCTTGAACCGCAGGGATACAACCAGCAGATCAGATAGAGAGATGACAGTTCCAATGATTTTTGATAAAAGGGAAAATATATCAAATAGAATCAATATTGTTAATTCAAGAATTGGGAGGGCATTTTCAAGGACCGGTCTTGACAGTATTGTGCCTGCTAATTTTGATGAATCCCAAGCTATTCTGTCCGGTTATAAAAAATCCTATAGTGCGGACTCATCATTTACTTCTGATGAAAAATATAAAAAAGAAAAGGATATAAATATTACTGAAAGGCAGCTTAGAAACGAGTACAATCTTTTGCGTAGCTATGTTAAGTCCAGCAATAAATATGAGGTAGAGTTACATAAAAAGTTTTCGCTTCCTGTCGCATGTATATTATTTGTAATGACAGGGGCCTCTTTGGGTGTTTTATTTAGGAAAGGCGGGTTTACTATAGCAGTAGGTCTTTCATTTGGTTTTTTTCTTATATACTATATAATGATGATAGGTGGAGAAGATCTTGCTGATCGAAATATAGTTTCCCCTATTGTAGGTGTATGGTCTCCAAACGTAATTCTTTTAATAATTTCAATGTACCTGATCCTCTACACTATTAGGGAGCAAGCTCCCCTGGGATCCAGTTTTAATTTTTTAAAAAAACTTTTAAAAAAAAGTGGACGTCAAAAAAATAACCAATAAAAAGCTTAATGGCGACACACTAACGAACAATGAGCTTGAATTTGTTATTAATTCCTACACTAATGATGCTATCGATGATAGTGTTATGGCAAATTTTTTAAAATCAGTTCATGGTAAAGGAATGTCACAAGATGAGATAGTCTCTCTTACTCAAATTATGATTGATTCTGGTGAAATAATCAATTTTGCAAATCTCGAATCTTTTGTAGCAGATAAACACTCAACTGGAGGTGTTGGAGATAAAGTTTCAATTATCCTTGGACCTATGCTCGCTTCATTGGGAATTGCAATTCCAATGCTAGCAGGTAGAAGCTTGGGACACACAGGTGGAACTATAGATAAACTAGAAACAATACCAGGCTTCAAAACAGATCTCAGTATTAAAAATTTCAAAAAAAATGTAGAGCGATCTGGGGTTTGCATTATGTCGCAAACAAGTGCAATATGCCCTGCAGATAAAAAAATATATGCCCTAAGAGATGTCACTGGAACCATTGATTCAATTCCACTGATCTGTGGATCGATTATGAGTAAAAAAATATCTGAAGGTATCAATGGACTCGTTTTAGATATTAAAATTGGAAATGGCGCTTTCATGCCCTCGCTGTCCCATGGAAAAAAATTAGGATCATTACTACAATTTGTTGGAGAACAATTTAATGTTTCTACAAAAGTAGTATATTCAAATATGGATCAACCTCTAGGGGATACCGCTGGTATGTGGTGTGAAATAGATGAATCCATAAAAGCACTTAAAGGAAATGGTTCTATTGATTTAATGGAGGTCGTCTTTGAACTTGGAAGCAAGTTAATTATTGATGCAGGATTAACAAATACCCACATTGAAGCTATTAAAATGCAAAAGCAATGCATCAATAATGGAAAAGCCTTTAAAAAGTTTGAAGAAATGGTATTTAATCAGCATGGCAACATCGAAAAAGCCGACGAACTAAACGAGCCTTTATTTTCAAAAGAAATTATATGTGAAAGAGAAGGTTTTATAAAATCATTTGATACAACAGCTTTAGGTTGGGCTGCAGTTGAGATGGGCTGTGGTAGAAAAAATAAGAATGACGCTCTAGATAACACTGCAGGTATCAAATTCAATGCAAAAGTTGGAGATCATGTAAAAAAAGGTGATTGTATAATGCGCTGCTTTAATTCAGACAATAACAAACTCATCAAAGCTTCTTCATTACTAAAAAAAACTTTTTATATTTCTGAGAGAAAAGTTGACTCTCTCAATACGATCTACAGAGATTAGTTCATTCGATGCACTTTGCAGACCTGCGAAGGCTCAGTTCCTTTTATAAAGATCTCCTTCTCCACGGAACATAAATTGGTAGGCCTATCTTTAGTTACAGTGCAAATTGTAAAGTCTACTATCCCATCAGGTCGCTGGAACTTTTGTCGTTTTAAACCCAAAGTGTCATGTGCAGCAGCCATAAAACTTGCCCATGCAGGAAGAGCTGCTCTTGAACCATCTTGACCTTCGCCAAGACTTACCCTTGGATCATCAACTCCCATCCATACGCCCGCAGCGATTTGCTTTGAAAACCCAACAAACCATGCGTCAGTCCAATTTTGCGTGGTACCAGTTTTACCTCCAGCAGGATGGTAAAAGTTATATTTCCAACGTGCGCTTCCACCGGTTCCCTTGTCAAGAACCGTTTGCAACATTGATGTCATAACATAAGCTGACTCTTCCCTCAAAACTTCTTCTCGTATCGGAAAATATTCTTTTATAACATTTCCATATCTATCTTCAATACGAGTTATTCCAAAAGGCTGATTAAGAAGACCTCTATTTGAAAAAGCTGAATAGGCATTCACCATGTCCAATAGATATACCTCAGATGTTCCAAGGGCTATAGCATCTACTGCTCTAATATCAGTGGTAATTCCCATTCTTTTTGCTGTGGATTTAATTTCAGAAGCAGGAACGAGCTCTTTCACTACTCTGACAGCAATTAGATTTACGGATTTTCGAATACCTTCTCTTAATGAGGTTAGGCCACTTGTAGAGCCATCATAATTTCTCGGCATCCACTTCTCCCACTCCCCTTCAGCATTCAAAACTCTTAAAACCAAGGGTTGATTTAATAGCTGTTTAGTTACAGGATAACCATTATCTATAGCAGTGGTATAAACGATTGGTTTGAATACTGATCCAGGCTGCCTTTGTGCTTGTACGGCTCTATTGTACTGATCATGGTAATCGGGTCTACCGCCTACCATAGCTAATATAGCTCCTGAATTTGGATCCAAAGCCACCATCGCACCTTGCACTAAGAGCTTATTTCGTAAGTCTTTATAAAGCGCAGAATCACCTTGCATCATCATTTTTACCGTGTCCTCAGGAAAAATCCCTAGATATGCCAACTGTGAAAATTCTTCCTCATTATTGAAAAGTCTTTTATTCAGCTTGTCCTGATTTTGTTTGATTACTTTTATTAATGACTCTTCAGCTACATGCTGTAATCGCGAGTCAAGAGTAGTATATATTTTAAGACCATCTCTGTAGATATTGACTCCAAGCCTATCATCTTCTTTCTCCATTGTTCTTCTGACATATTCTGTAAAATAAGGCGCAACGCCCTTAGCTTGATTAACTGTTACATTCTCTCTTTCAATTGCTCTTGCCTCTAGAAACATGTCTTTATTTATAAACTTTTCATCGCGCATTACTCGTAAAACAACATTCCTTTTATAATGCGCTCTTTCCGGGTGTGTGATTGGTGAAAACCTAGCTGGGGCTGGTAAAATACCAACAAGCATTGCACTTTCTCCTAAAGTCAACAGAGAAACATCTTTTTTGAAATATCTTTTTGCAGCAACCTGGACACCATAAGTCCCATGACCAAAATGGACATTATTCAAATACATTTCAAGGATTTCGTCTTTTGTATAGGTCCTCTCAATTTGAATAGCAGTAATAATTTCTTTTATTTTTCGAGTAATGGTTTTTTTAAAACCAATGGTATCATATAAAGTTCGTGCAACCTGTTGTGTAAGCGAACTAAAACCTTGCTCATATCCAAGGTTGATAATATTGATAACAATTGCTCTAAGGATACTTTTTGAATCAATACCCCAGTGATTATAAAACCTTCTATCTTCAGAAGCTATTACAGCGTTCTTCATATTATTTGGAATTTGATCCAAGCTTACAAAAATTCTTTTTTCAAAAAATAATTCATCAAGAATTTCTCCATCAGCTGAATAAATTCTAGTAATTAAATCTGGGTCATAATTTTCAAGCTGGTCTAAAGATGGAAGATTTTGAGCCAAATAAAAAATAAAAACAATTACGCTTATCGCTCCAAGTATTGATACAATAACTGCTGCTTTTAAATATTTTACTATAAGCTCAAAAGAAATCATATTTTTAATTAGCGATTAGAATTTTAAAAAAATTGAAATAAAAAATACTATTAGACTGATAGATAACTTTAATCAAAAACTATTTTTTTGAAGGTTTTATCATTTTTTTTGGATCCACTAACTCATCGAAGTCTTTACCGGACATATAGCCTAAATCAATAATTGCATCCCTAAGCGATGTATTATCTTTGTGAGCTTTTTTTGCTGCTTCAGCAGCTTTATCATATCCAATATGTGGATTTAAAGCTGTCACCAGCATAAGAGAATTATAAAGATTTGAATTAATTTTTTCTTTATTTGGAACAATACCATCAACGCAATGCTCACGAAAAGAATCACATGCATCATTCAGCAGCCTAATTGATTGAATAATATTATACGCAATTACAGGTCTATAAACATTTAGTTCAAAATTTCCGCCCGCACCAGCAATGGAAATGGTTAGATCATTCCCCATGACTTGGGTGCATACCATTGTCATTGCTTCACACTGAGTTGGGTTAACTTTTCCAGGCATAATAGATGAACCTGGCTCATTAGATGGAATAATTATTTCACCGATCCCTGATCGCGGACCGCTTGCAAGCCACCTGATATCATTTGCGATTTTAAATAATGATACAGCTAATGTTTTCAATGAACCGGATAACTCAACAATACAATCCTGGGCAGCGAGAGCTTCAAACTTATTGGATGCTGTCTTAAATGGTAGCCCTGTTAATTGGGCTATATTTTCAGCTACAGACTCTGCAAACCCCTCAAACGAATTAATACCTGTTCCAACCGCAGTCCCACCCATAGGTAGCTCGAGGCAAAGATCCAATGATGACTCTATTCTTTGAATATTATGCTTAAGAGCTGAAGCGTATCCTGAAAATTCTTGTCCTAAACTAAGCGGTGTTGCGTCTTGTAAATGGGTTCTACCAAGTTTAATTATTGAATCAAAATCACTAGCTTTTTTATCAAAAGAAGAGTGGAGTTTCCTTAGTGCTGGTAATAGCTCATTGGAAACCATATCAACAGTAGCAATATTGATTGCAGATGGAAAAGTATCATTTGTTGATTGAGACATATTTACATGATCGTTAGGATGAACAGGGTCTTTGCTTCCGATTTGACCACCCAAAATCTCAATTGCTCGATTAGCGATCACTTCATTGAAATTCATATTTGATTGTGTACCGGACCCGGTCTGCCAAACAACTAAAGGAAAATGACCATCTAGCTTTCCATCAATTACTTCGCTTACTGATTCAATGATCGCATTGGAAATTTTGGGATCTAATTTTCCCGCGGCTTGATTTGTCATAGCTGCGGCTTTTTTTAGAATTCCATATGAGCTGATTAATTCTCGTTGAAACTTTTCACCGCCAATTTTAAAATTTTCTAAAGAACGCTGGGTTTGAGCTCCATAATATTTTTCAATAGGAACATTTATTTCACCAAGACTGTCTTTTTCTTTTCGGTATTCCAAGATTGCTTTCTACTTAACTACCCAATTATCACCTGAATCTAATAATTGCTGAACTGAGCCCTTAGGCTTCTTTTTAATAGCATCTTTGATCTGATCAGTCATTAGGTCTTCATAGGTCGGCTTATCAATTGCATAGAAAACGCCTAGAGGTTCAGGAAAGTCGGGGTTATATGTCATGTTTGCCAATAAAGATGCAATTACATAATCTTTTTTATCGTGAACCAATGCATCATCAATGGTTAATTTATCTCCAATTTCAAATACCTTAGGAATGTTGCCATCAAGTCTAATTGCTTTATTTTTTTCAGCACCAAATACCATAGGCTGATCATCTTCTAATAATAAAACAGTATCAGATTTTGTATCTCGATCCGTTAGAGATGAAAAGGCGCCATCATTAAAAATATTACAATTTTGATAAATCTCAATAAATGAAGTTCCTCTGTGATTATAGGATTGATTAATTATATCCTGCATATGCTTTGATTCTTTATCTAAAGTACGTGAAACAAAAGTAGCTCCTGCGCCAAGCGCCAAAGATAAAGGATTAAAAGGTGCATCTAGGGAACCCATTGGAGTAGATTTTGTAACTTTACCAACTTCTGATGTAGGAGAGTATTGGCCTTTAGTTAATCCATAGATACGATTATTAAACAACATTACATTGAGGTCAATATTTCTTCTCAACATATGTATAGTATGATTTCCTCCAATAGATAGTGCATCTCCATCACCAGTTACTACCCAAACAGAAAGGTCAGGGTTTGCAAGCTTAACACCGCTTGCCACAGCAGGTGCTCTTCCATGGATAGTATGAAATCCGAAGGTATCCATATAGTAAGGAAAACGACTTGAGCATCCTATGCCCGAAACGAAAACAAAATCTTCTTTTTTTCTGCCAAGGTCTGGAAAGACTTTTTGGGTTTGAGCTAGAATAGAATAATCACCGCAACCAGGGCACCAACGCACTGCCTGATCAGAGGTAAAATCTTTTCTCGTATAGGTTGTTTCTTTAGTATTTGGCATTATTTATCCTATTAATTTCTTAACTGCTTCTTTAATGTCAGCTGAACTAATGGGCTTACCCCTAACAAGGTTTAATCCTTTAGCATCAACTAGATATTCTGCGCGGATCATTTTGATTAGTTGCCCATTATTAATTTCTGGAATTAAAATATTTTTAAACTTAATCAAGATTTCTCCAAGGTCATTTGGAAAAGGGTTAATCCAGCGCAAGTTCAAATGACTAACTTTAAGCTTTTCCTCTTGAAGTGCCTCAGCTGCAGATCGGCATGCACCCATTGTTCCACCCCAACTCAAAATAAGCAAATCTCCGCTCTTCTTTCCAAAAACTTCAGTAGGACCAAATTCATTTGCAATATTTTCAACTTTTTTAGCTCGAACCTTAACCATATGATGATGATTATCAGGATCATAATTTACATTACCCGTAACATCTTCTTTTTCAATACCACCAATTCGATGCTCAAGGCCTTTTGATCCAGGAATTGCCCAAGGTCTAGCAAAAGTGTCTTTATCTCTTAAATAAGCTAAAAACTGACCATCTGAAATATTGGTCTTATCAGCAAATTTAACTTTGAAATCTGGTAAATCTTTTAAGGTAGGAATCTGCCAAGGCTCTGATCCATTAGCTAGATAACCATCAGTTAATAGAACAACTGGAGTCATATATTTTACTGCTATCCTACAAGCCTCATAAGCAGCAAAGAAACAGTCACCGGGGGTTGAAGAAGCAAGCACGGGAAGCGGTGCCTCTCCATTTCTACAATACATAGCTTGAAGAAGATCGGACTGTTCTGTTTTTGTTGGCAGACCAGTGCTTGGACCACCTCTTTGAACATTGATAACCACCAAAGGTAATTCTGCAATGACCGCTAAACCCATGGCTTCGCTTTTAAGCGCTATGCCTGGACCAGATGTTGCGGTAACACCTAGATTACCTGTAAAAGCAGCACCTATTACAGAAGTGATTCCAGCTATTTCATCTTCCGCTTGAAAAGTCTTAATACCAAGATGCTTCCAAGCAGATAACGTATGCAATATATCACTAGCTGGAGTAATAGGGTATCCGCCAAAAAACATTCCTAGCTTTGATTTTTCTGCAGCTGCAGCTAACCCCATTGACAGTGCATTATTTCCAATAACGTTTCTATATTTTCCTGGTGGAAGATTTGCCTTATCCACTTTAAAGCGTGTAGTAAAAATTTCAGTTGTGTCTCCGTAATTGTAGCCAGCTTCAAGCGCCCTAACATTTGCTTCAACTAATTCTGGTTTTTTACCAAATTTAACTTCAAGCCAATCTTTTGTTGGCTGCAAAGGCCTATCGTATATCCAGAAAAGAAGTCCTAATGCATAAAGATTTTTAGACCTATCAACTATTTTTGAGGATAATTCTAAACCTTCGCATGCAAGCGATACCATTTTCCCCATTTCAATTGCATATACCGTGAAATAATCATCTAGTGTTTTATCTTCAAGTGGATTGGATTCGTAGCCTGCAAGTTTTAAATTTTTTGGAGTAAACGCATTGGCATTACAGATGATTGTACCTCCCGGCTTAACATCTTTCTGGTGAACCTGTAAGGCTGCAGGGTTCATTGCTACTAAAACATCTGGAATATCTCCAGGAGTATGAATATCTTTTGAACTAAATTTTATTTGGAAAGCACTTACACCAGCAAGAGATCCAGCTGGAGCACGAATTTCTGCAGGAAAGTCTGGAAGGGTACTTAAGTCGTTGCCAACAATAGCTGTTGTATCTGTAAAACGTCCACCTGTAAGCTGCATGCCATCTCCAGAATCACCCGCAAATCGAATAACAACTTCATCTACTTGTTTAGTAGCATGGCTCATAAAATTTTCCTTGATTGCCTAATATTTAAATTATAAACGTGTACGATATACATTAGACCTAAATAATCATTAAATCTTATCTATTCGCCTTTTATTGCCCTCTAATTTATGAATTCGATCAAAAGAAAAACAACGTATTGTGAATAAATTTAAAATATTTTTAGAACCTCTTTATTTAGGTGGCCTCGATAGTTTAAATTGAATAAATGAAATCTTTTAATAAAATAAAACTTACTCAATATTCTCACGGAGCTGGATGAGCATGTAAAATTGGTCCTAAGGACCTGGCTCAGGTTCTGAGTAGCTTAAAAAACGAAAATAATGAAAATATCATTGTTGGTTTTGATGAAAATGATGATGCAGCTGTAGTGCGAGTTTCCAGTGAAAAGCTTTTAGTTCAAACTGTAGATTTTTTTACACCAGTTGTTGATGATCCATACATATTTGGGCAGATTGCAGCGGCAAATGCGTTATCTGATATTTATGCTATGGGAGCAACGCCTACCTTTGCGCTAAATATTTTTGGTTTTCCAATTAAGGATCTACCTAAAGAGATTGCAGCTCAAATACTTAAAGGAGGTTCTGACAAAGCCAATGAAGCTGGGATACCTATTCTTGGTGGCCATTCAATTGATGATAAAGAACCAAAATACGGACTAGTAGTTAATGGCGAGGTTCATGAAAATATGCTAATTCGTAATTCTGGATCAATTGTAGGTGACAGCTTAATTTTAACAAAACCCATTGGAACCGGCATAATATCTACTGCCATTAAAAATGGTCAAGCCCCAAATGATATAGAAAAAACTGCTATAGATTCCATGAAAACGCTTAACAAGGATGCAGCTAGCATTATGCATGAGCATAAAGTTAATGCAGCAACAGATATTACCGGTTTTGGCCTTTTAGGTCATTTAATTGAAATGTGCAAATCAAGCAATGTCTCTGTTAATTTAGACTTTAATAGTATACCATTTTTTGCTGGAACCGAAGAGCTAGCAAATAGCGGCTTTATTCCATCAGGGTCAAAGCGAAACCATGATCACGTTTCAAATTATTGCTACTATTCTGATCATGTATCAACTACACACCAGATGATGCTAAATGATGCGCAAACTTCAGGAGGTCTATTAATCTCGATTCCATCTGATGAAGCAGAAAATTACATTAATGCGTTCAATTTAATATCAGATATTAAAGCTCACGTGATAGGCAAAGTAACTACCCCATCTTCTGATTTGGTCAAAATATCTTAACACTTTTTATATACGATAAAATTTGTCGTATATAGTTGTTGTAGACCAATTTCTTATTATTTAAATTTACCAGCTTCGAAAGCAGTAAGTATGTTAAAAATTACACGAAAAGTTGAATACGCATTAATTGCATTGCGTCATATGCAACAGGCTCCAAAGAGCTCTATTTCTAGTGCAAATGAAATTGCTTCAAAATACGGAATACCTCAACACCTATTAGCTAAAATTCTCCAACAAATGGCTAGGGATAGTATAATTCAAGCCATCAAAGGGCCAGCAGGTGGTTACAAAATTAAAGCAGATTTAAAGAAAATTTCTCTTAAAGATTTTTTTGAAAAACTTGAGGGGCCTCTTGGTCTAATGGATTGCTATTTCAATACAGATTGTATGCAAATGAAATCATGCAATATCCTTACACCTATCCAAAGGATTAATCAAAATATGCGAGACATGTTTTCAAAAACAACTCTAATGGAGATAACCCAATGAAAGGTTTAATTAAAAAGGACGAAGTAGTTGATATTTTAAAACAATGCTTTGATCCTGAGCTTCCTGTAGACCTTTGGAATCTTGGTCTTATATACAATATTCAAATTCAAGAAGCATACGATGAAACTAAATCAGATATCAATATTATAATGTCCTTAACTACGCCAGGCTGCACAATGGGTGATCAAATTTCACAAGATGTGCGTACTAAACTTGAAGCGCTTGATAAAGTTAATCAGGCCTTTGTTGAGGTCACCTTTGATCCACCATGGAACCCTGAAATGATAACAGAAGAAGCAAAGAAAAAATTAGGTCTAGGTATAATAAAGCCTGATAATCATGATCATATAAAAATAGATGAGGAGTGGGAGTAATGAGTAATGCAACTACTACAAAAGAGATTTTCGATGCGGGAATTGAAATGACTAAAAAAGCAGCTGAGCGGCTGAGCGCTGTTATGGAAGCTGAAGGGAAAAAAGGCTTTGGACTTAGAATGGAAGTGACGACCGGGGGCTGTTCAGGGTTAAACTATAATATGTCTTTTGAAAAAAAGCAGAAAGAATTTGATAAAGTGTTTGAAAGTCAAGGTATGCAGATTTTTTGCGATCTAAAAAGCTATTTATACTTAAAAGGTATCAAGATTGATTTTTCAAATGATATCCTCAATGGTGGATTCAAAATTGTTAACCCTAACGCAGAAAGAACTTGTGGCTGTGGAACCTCTTTTTCAGCCTGATTATATATGAGCAAAAACCAACAAATAATTGATTCAGCAATTAAGCAAGAATACGAGTATGGCTTTACAACGGATATTGAACAAGACACACTTCCTCCGGGCCTAAGCGAGGATGTCATTAGGTTTATATCTGCTAAAAAAAATGAGCCCGATTGGCTATTAGATTGGAGATTGAAGGCTTACCATAGGTGGCTTGAAATGGAAGAACCAGATTGGTCAAAGCTCAATTATTCAAAAATTGATTTCCAGACAATTTCATATTATTCGGCACCAAAACAACAAAAAAAGCTTAAAAGCTTAGATGAGGTTGACCCTGAACTATTAAAAACATATAATAAGCTTGGCATTCCACTTGAGGAACAAAAAATGCTTTCTAATGTAGCTGTGGATGCTGTTTTTGATAGCGTCTCAGTTACCACAACTTTCAAAGATGAGCTTGAAAAACATGGTGTAATTTTTTGTTCATTTTCAGAAGCGGTTAAAAGCCATCCGGATCTTATTAAAAAGTATCTAGGAAGCGTAGTTCCGGTATCTGATAATTATTTTGGAGCTCTTAACTCCGCAGTTTTTAGCGATGGAAGTTTTGTCTATATCCCTAAAGGTGTTCGATGCCCTATGGAACTGTCAACATATTTTAGAATAAATGCTGCAAAAACAGGTCAATTTGAGCGCACTCTTATAATAGCTGATAACGATAGTCACGTTAGCTATTTGGAAGGATGCACGGCTCCTATGAGAGATGAAAATCAGCTTCACGCAGCAGTAGTTGAGCTTGTTGCTCATGATAATGCTGAAATCAAATATTCTACTGTTCAAAATTGGTACCCAGGTGATCCAAAAACCGGCAAAGGCGGGATATATAATTTTGTGACAAAAAGAGGAAATTGTATTGGAGAAAATTCAAAGATCTCTTGGACTCAAGTTGAAACCGGGTCAGCTTTAACATGGAAATACCCAAGCTGTATCCTTAAGGGTGATAACTCTGTTGGTGAATTTTACTCTGTTGCGCTATCAAATAATTTTCAACAGGCTGATACTGGAACAAAAATGATTCATATTGGCAAAAATACCAAAAGCACAATTATTTCTAAAGGAATTTCAGCTGGCAGAGGGCAAAATACTTACCGCGGTGGAGTTAAAATAATGAAAGGCGCTGAAAACGCACGGAACTACTCCCAGTGCGATTCAATTTTGATCGGTGATAAATGTGGTGCTCACACTTTTCCCTACATTGATGTAAGAAACCCTTCTGCTCAAATGGAGCATGAAGCGTCAACATCAAGAATTGGTGAGGATCAGCTCTTTTACTGCAATCAAAGAGGAGTGTCTACTGAAGATGCTGTGTCAATGATAGTGAATGGTTTTTGCAAAGAAGTATTTAATGAACTCCCAATGGAGTTTGCAGTTGAAGCCCAAAAATTAATGGAGGTTAGTCTTGAGGGTGCTGTTGGATAATGCTAATAACTGAGATTGAAATAAAATGTTAGAAATAAAAAATTTACATGCTGGTGTTAAAGGAAAAGCAATCCTAAAAGGTTTAGATTTGAAAGTCAAACCCGGCGAGCTTCATGCGATTATGGGAAGAAATGGTTCTGGAAAAAGTACACTCGCAAATATTATCACTGGTCGTGAAAATTATGACATATCCTCTGGAATGGTAAAATTTAATGGAAAAGACCTTAATGAAATGGCGCCAGAGGATCGTGCCCTTGAAGGCATATTTATGTCTTTTCAATACCCCGTTGTAATACCAGGTGTCAATAATACATATTTTCTTAGAGCTGCTTTAAATGCACAGCTAAAACATTACGGAAAAGAAGAAATTAATGCTGCTGACTTCATGCGCCTCATTCGCGAAAAACTAAAATTAGTTAATATGGATGAAAAATACCTAAGTAGAGCTGTAAATGATGGATTTTCAGGTGGAGAGAAAAAGCGAAATGAAATTTTACAGATGCTTACGCTAGAACCAAAGCTATCAATTTTAGATGAGACAGATTCTGGTTTGGATATAGATGCACTTAAAATAGTTGCAAAAGGTGTGAATAATTTTCGCGACTCCTCCCGTTCCTTTGTAGCAATTACCCACTACCAACGCCTACTTGAATATATGGAACCCGATTTCATTCATATATTAATCAATGGGAGAATTGTTAAATCTGGAGATATTTCGCTAGCTCACGAGATTGAGAAAAAAGGATATTCCTGGTTAGAATCATGAAATATTTTACAAATGAATTTGACGCTCTCATAGATTCAACTAAAAATGAAAACGATAAGCTTGTTAAGCTCAGGAAGGAATCATTTAAGCATTTTATAGATAGCGGTCTGCCAACAAATAAATGGGAAGATTGGCAGTTCACAAATTTTTCTTCTATCGAAAAAGGGGATTTTCGCCTTTCTTCTTTAAGTGACGCTATTGAGCTTACTGGGCTTTTACCTGGTAGAATTCCAAATACATATCTTATTCTTTCAATTAATGGATATTACCAACCAAATTTATCAGATTTACCTGATGAGGTTAAAGTTGCTTCAGGCGCAGATCACTTTAGTTCAAATTCCAACTACCATTCATTAAAAAACGTACAATCAAATCAAGATAGGGGCTTAAATCCTTTTTATATGCTTAACACCTCGATGATGAATTCTGGATTAAGCATTCATATTAAAGATAATGCAAAAATAATTAAACCCATTCAAATAATATATCTTACGACATCCATTATAAGTGAAATAATGAATCATCCGCGTTTTGTGTTTCAATTTGGAAATAATTCAGAAGCTACTCTTGTTGAGCATTACATTGGGTCAACCTCCACTCCATATTTCAATAATTCAGTTACAAAGGTTGAGCTAGGAAAAAATTCTTTTGTGAACCACATTCGCATCCAAGAAGAATCAGAAATGTCTCATCATGTTGCCAACACCTTTTACAAATTGAAGAAGGATAGCAATCTAAATGTTAATAGCGCGTCATTTGGCAGTTCGCTCTTTAGACATAATATAAATCTAAAATTTTGCGGCGATAGCTCTAGTGCAGATTATAGCGCGCTTTCATTAATTAATGATAAGCAACATCACGACCAGCATATTATTGTTGAACATATGAGTGATGCATGTCAAAGCAATCAACTATTTAAATATATATTATCCGATCAATCTTCAGGGGTATTTAATGGAAAAGTTATTGTAGATGAACATACAAAACGTACAGATGCTAGTCAGTCAAATAAAAATTTAGTATTAAGCCCATCTGCTCTTATGAATGCGAATCCTCAATTAGAAATATATGCTGAAGATGTCAAATGCTCTCATGGTTCCACAACTGGACAAATTGATCCAGAAGCTTTGTTTTACCTAAAATCAAGAGGCTTAGGACATGATAAGTCTATGGAGCTAATTATGAATGGATTTATATCAGATATCCTTGAATTAATAAAAAACGAAGATATTTCTGAATATTTAAACAAAATAGCATCGCAGCAATTAGAAAAAATCTTGTAATCATGTCTGAGATAAATAAAAAACTAGATTCAATCAAAGTAGAGTTTTCTATTTTTTCAGATCCTCGCGACAAATATATATATCTAGTAGACCTTGCGAAAGCATCTAAAGGCCTACCTCCAAATGATAAACTTGAAGATAATCGAATTCAAGGCTGCACATCGCAAGCATGGGTTGTTAGAGAAAATAAAGATGATAAGCTTTATTTTAAAACTGACTCTGATGCAATGATAGTCAAAGGCTTATTGTCGTTAATCGAGCGTTCATTTAATGGGCATTCCGCTCATGAGATAATTAAAATAGATGGCAGTAAATTTTTAGAGGCTGTTGGTCTTGATCGAGCAATTAGCTCTCAAAGAACAAACGGATTTAGTAATGCTATAAACAAAATTCAAAAAGAGATATTAGGATAATTATGTATTCAGATATAGATGAACAAGTAACCATAGAGCGGGATTGTGAAGCAACACTAATTCCTTTTGGCAACAAAATTACCTTAAAAAAAGGCGAAGAAGGTCATATTACCCAAGCTCTTGGTGGGTCATATACTGTTATGGTCCGTGGTAATCTAGTTAGAGTTGAGGGAGTTGATGCCGATGCAATTGGGAAAATACCTGAAGTTCAACCGTGGCTAGAAGAAACAGAAAAAGATGGAAAAGCAAATGAAAAAGCTGTTTGGGAGGCAATGAAAACATGTTACGATCCTGAGATTCCAGTCAATGTTGTTGACCTAGGCTTAATTTACTCCTGCGAACTAAAAGATAATAAAAATAGTGGAACGAATGTTGATATTAAAATGACTCTAACAGCACCCGGCTGTGGAATGGGAGATATGATCGCTGGAGAAGTAAAGCAAAAAATTGAAGGAATCCCTGGAACAGCTGAAGTATCTGTTGAACTAGTATGGGATCCTCCCTGGGATAGAGACATGATTAATGAATCTGCTAAATTGCAACTAGGAATGCTTTAATGTTAAACACAGACCATATTCGTGAGGAATTTCCTATTTTTCACAAAAGAAAGGGTCTGGTATATCTTGATTCGGCGTCAACTACTCAAAAACCTCAATGCGTAATAGATTCTGTTTCTTCTTTTTATTCTAATTACAATGCCAATATTCACCGTGCTCTTTATGAGATTGGCGAAAAAGCCACCAATGAATTTGAAAGTGTAAGAGACAAGGTTAAGAGATTTCTAAACGTTCCTGATTCTCACGAAGTAATATTTACCAGAAGCTCAACTGAATCAATAAATCTAGTAGCTTATTCATGGGGAATCGGCAACCTTAATAAGGGGAATGGAATTTTGGTTACTGAGATGGAGCATCACAGTAATTTAGTACCATGGCAAATGGTTTCAGAAAAAACCTTAGCGAAATTAAAATACCTACCGTTGCAAAAAGATGGAATGCTTGACTTGTCTTCCATTGAAACAGATTTAAACGATATTGGAATGTTGGCGATGGTTCATCAGTCAAATGTCTTTGGTACAATTAATCCGGTATCAAAAATTGTTGAACTCGCTAAATCTAGAGGGGTTGTAACATTAATAGATGGAGCTCAAGCTGTTCCACATTTTCCAGTAGATATTTCTAAGATTGATTGCGATTTTTATGTTTTCTCTGGACATAAGATGGTTGGGCCAACAGGGGTAGGTGTGCTTATTGGAAGAAAAACGATTCTAGAAAAGATGGATCCTTTTTTAGGTGGTGGAGAGATGATTAATAACGTAACCATGGAAAAATCAACGTGGAATGAGATTCCATGGAAATTTGAAGCTGGAACTCCAAATATAGCACAAGTAATAGGTCTTGGTAGAGCAATTGATTTTATTGATGACATTGGATTAGAAGATATCGAAGCGCATGAAAATGGTTTATTAGACTATGGTATCAAACAATTGTCAGCAATTGATGATATTGTTCTTTACGGTAGCTCTTCAAATAGAGGAGCAGTAATTCCATTTAATGTTAAAGGCATACATCCTCATGATTTAGCAAAATTCCTAGATACAGATAAAATTTGTATTCGCGCAGGTCATCATTGCGCTCAACCAATTATGAATGTACTTGGGATATCTGCTTCAGCAAGGGCTAGTTTTTATCTTTACAACAATAGAAATGATATTGATGTGTTAGTAAAGAGTATTAAAAAAACTGCAAAAATTTTAGCATAATTATTTCTTAGCTTCTAATTGATTCATGCAGTACTAAAAGGAGAGCATAATGAGTAAAAAAGATAAAGAATCAAAAAAATACAAATATCTAGTTACCATGCGATGGTATGTTGAAACTGATGAAAAACTAGTAGCTGGAGCCTCTGAAACGGATAAAAAACTTCTCAGCTTAGTTCAACGCAAAGCTGATGGTAGGCCCGTATGCAAAAGTTGTCCTACTCGTAATTACGAAGGATATGGGATCCTAGATTATCATCACTTTATGGGTGATAACAAAGAGGTCTATATGTCCTCTGAGAAAGTTGTTGACTAAATGGAAACAGTTCACCTGGACGACTTTCTGGTTGATGGAATTTTAAAAGAGAAACCATTTAGGGAAAAAGTAAAGCAAACAGATTGGAGTAATTTCAAAAATAAACGAGTGCTAATAAAAGGCTGCACGGATGTCCCTGTTCCAACATGGGCTTATCTAATAATCACAGCTCAACTTTCACAAACTGTAGATAGAATTTATTTTGGAGAACTACGCTCTGCTGTTAAAATTTATAGAAGGGATTCTGCGTAGCTTTTAAGCCTTAGGATTGAAAAAAATAATCAAACTTTAAAAACAGTGAGTTTGATTTTGATCGGCTCCACTCACTATCTTGATCTGAATAGAAATTATTATCGTTTAAATTATACACAATATATAGCAAGCTTCCAGGTCGATACTCCCAGCGGTAAACAAATGTGCCTCTTTGGTTGCTGATTTCAAAATTTTTGTTCTCACTATAGTTAAAAGCACTGGTTTTAAAAGAATTTTGCTCATCAAGCCTGTAATAGTCCTCGTAATTCATATCGACATTAAATGGCTGATAAAAAGCTTCAAAGGTCATGCGTGAATTGAATGCAATATTCATTCTTAGTTTTGTATTGACTTGCCTTCTTTTCGTTTTTGCATAGATAATATCATACCTGCCATCACTATCTGAAAACCTACCACCATCGCTTTCCACAATATCAACCCACTGCATGAATCCTGGTCTATCTTCAATAGATGAGTTAATTGAAAAACTTATAGTATTTGTTGGCTTTAGCGTTAGTCGCAATCCCAGTTCGGTCTGATCATCTCTAGTATTATTTGCAATTCCATCGCCTTCGTTCCATTTGTAATAGGTTCTAAGGATATATTTTTTTGTTCGATCTGTTGCAACCCAAACATTTAATGCTCGCCAAGCTTCGTCTTTAATTATAAATGCACGTGAATCTCGATAGATATCATCATCAACATAAGTTTCAGGGTTAATTTCAGCTTTAATTCCAAAATTCCAATAATTAGTGAGATTGTTTTCGAAATCAATCTCAAGATTATTTCTAGTTATCATTCCATTGTGGAGTCCTGAAAGCCATAACCTTATACTTAAATTTTGATTTAAAAAAATACCTTTTGGCTGATCCCTTCTCAAAGAAACACGACCTCCAGAATACCAATTATCGTTCTTTTGTTGAAAACCCATCGCATTAACATTCCACTTATCATCGGAAAACCCGGCCCATGTTGCAATTTCCCAAAAGGATGGATCTCTATAGCTTAATCGCAGCCGTCCAGCATAGCCATTCTCTTCGTTAATAGTTGTAGCATATTCACCTGTAAATTCGAGCTTATTATCCATAAGGTTTAAAAGCCAATCGCCTTTCATGCTTGATGCTTTAACATTATGCCCGCTGCGATGAAGATCGGTTGCCATAAATCCAAACGTTGAAAGGTCATTGATTACTGGCTTTGTAAATCTACCAACAAAATAGTTTGAATATGGTTCAACTAAAAAACGGTCTTTTTTTGTTACGCCATTTAATTCAAATTCACGCGTACCATACTCTTCGCTAGTTACAGCATTGATAATCCCATATTTAATTCCTGATGAGGTTTGACCCAAAATCTTGGCAGCTGATAAAATAGTAGTTTCATTGGGCTGATCTACTATGTCACCAGTAGATGGTTCATTAAAATTAGGACGACGACCAATCCTTCTTGAATTAAAAATTCTAAGCCAGCTATTAAAAAAACTGGCACCCTGAACAAAAAATGGGCGTTTTTCTTCTAAGCGTGTTTCAAATGCTGATAAATTAAGTACAGAGGGGTCTGCCTCAACCTGACCAAAGTCAGGATTGAATGTCATATTTAATGTTGATGTAGATGTAAGATTATAACGTAAATCTAAACCTACATTTCCTTCATTTTTCAGTTCATCAGATTGTGTTTGCCCTGTCAAAATATAAGGGACCAGCTCAAGATTTTTAGGTTGAGGGATATTTTTAATTCCATTAATTGCTCCATAGTAAGGGACTGTATTCTTTACTCCTTTTGACCTACCTGGCCAATGAATCTGTTCTTGGTCTTTAAAATAACCTCTTTGAAAAGTCCCTCCCCATGTCTGGATATCATCTTTTGTGAATTGAAAAACATTGAAAGGGACGCGAATCTCAGCCGACCACCCTTTTGAATGTATATGTGTTTTCCCATCCCATACTGCATTCCAGCTTATATCATATTTATCCCTCCATCCACCACTTTCATTAATCGAAACATCTAATTGAACACCTGCAGCAGTTAACATAAACCAGTTTCCAGTCATATCATCATTGTTAGAATCAATTCCAAAACCAACCCAATCAACATTTTTTTCCATCGCTTCAAAATCGTCTCTCCTGCTTATTCTATCCATAATTGTAGATGGCTCAGGATCATAATTCTCAAAAGCTATATATATATAATTATCATCGTATAAAACCCTAACTTCAGTTTCAACGCTCGGAGATTCTAAATTATAGGGTTCGTATTGAATAAAATCGTTTAAAACAATGGCGCTCAACCAAACATCGTCGTTTAATTTTCCATCGATTGTTGGAGGGGAAATTGTTCTAACAGCGCTCATCGTTTTATTCCTTAACGCATCAGAATCTACCTCAACAGGATGTGGAAATAACGCACTTGTAAAAACACCTGTAATAAATAAAAGGGTGTTAAAATTTTTTATCATTTTTTTTAAATTCTTTCCGCAACAAGCTCGGCGATATCATAAACTTCCATATTTTGATCCTGACCGGTTACTTTTCTTCCATCTTCCATCATTATCATACAAAAATTGCAAGAAGTTGCAACTTTTTTAGCGCCGGTCTCGATTGCCTCTTCAAATCTTTCAACGTTTATACGTTTACCTTGCTTTATTTCATACCACATATTACCACCACCGGCACCACAACAAAAACTTTCTTCTTTATTCCTTGGCATTTCTTTAATTGTAGCATTTTCTGATAAAACCGACTGCAAAACATCTCTAGGGGCATCATATTCACCATGATGTCGTCCCACATAGCAGGCATCGTGAAACGTAACATCTTCATTAAAAGATGCTTCTGGTTCAATTTTACCTTCTTTTATAAGGTCTGAAATAAACTCTGAGTGATGCAAGACTTCAAGCTCAGTTCCAATTTCAGCATAATCATTCTTTAGAGTGGTTAAGCAATGCGGGCATTGCGTAACAATTTTCTTCACATTGTACTTTTCAAATTTTTGAATATTCTGATCGGCCTGCATTTGAAACAAGTACTCATTACCAATTCGTCTCGCAGAATCACCGGTGCAGGTTTCTTCATTGCCCAATATTGCAAAATCAACATCTGCTTTTTTCATTATTTTTGCCACTGATCGTGATATATCCTTACCCCTGTCATCATATGCGCCTGAGCATCCTGCCCAATATAAATATTCTGCGGACCCTTTTTCTCGCATGACAGGAACATCCATTCCCTCTGTCCATTTTTCTCTATCCTGAGGAGACATGCCCCATGGATTCCCATAATTTTCAATTTTATCAAATACCTCCATAGCTTCTCTTGGAAAGTTGCTTTCCATAAGAACTAAATCCTGCCGCATTCTAAGAATATCAACCATAGGTTCATTTCCTACTGGGCAGGCTTCTAAACAAAATCCGCATGTTGTACATGACCAGGCTGCTTCCTCTGAAAGCATCCATTTTGAAAGGGTATCTAGGCTTTCAGCTCCACTGGAAAATTCTTTCATGTTTTCATTGTAGTGGTAACGTTTATTGATCTCGAGAGCAGCCGGTGACAACTCTTTTCCAGTCTGATACGCTGGACAAATATCTTGGCATCGATTACACATTATGCACGCATAACCATCAAGAAGCTCTTTTTGAGGAAGATGTTCCAACTTTGAAGCTCCAAACTGTTCCAAGTTTTCATCTTCAAGATCCATTAGCTCTAAAGCTGTCATTGATCTACGTTTAGTTTCTGCCATATAGTTAATAGGGGCCATAAATAAATGAGCGTGCTTAGAATAAGGAAAATATGGCATAAAGAGTAAGATCAACCCCAGAGCCATCCACCAAGAAATATGTTCACCAAAAACTAGCGATTCATGTGGAAGGCCACTCCATATTGATGCGATCATAGTTGCGCCAGGCTGACTCCAGTCAGGTCCATGCAAAGCAACTTCAAAAGAGGCGCCTACAAATCGAAATCCAACGTGAAGCACTATAAATATACCCACAATAAGCGAATCTCTTTTAATTCCTTTTTTGGCAGCATCGCTAAGCATTACCGGCGCATTTGTAGCAAGGCGTTTATCTTTAGCGATAAATCTTCGAATTAGAAAAAAAATGATACCCAATAATACAATGACACTAAAACTATCTACAAAAAATCGGTATATGTCACCAAATAGATTATTTGGTAAAAATTTAAACCCCGGTATCATTCCATACATTACATCAATGACATTTACTATAAGATATAATGTGAATCCCCAGGCAACAGCTGCATGGATTGCTCCGATAACTGGCCGTGTTTTAAATAAGGTCTTCTGGCTAATAAAAATGGCTAAACCTTTTGGCCAATTCTTTAAAATAGACTTCCAGTTTAAAGGCTGTGTTCCCCTAGAAATGATTTTAAACATCCGAGAAAAAGTTATATAAGACAGACCCATTGAAAACATAATGAGTAAAATAAATGCAATGCGCTCTACAGCAGAAAGCATTGGGCTATTTTAAGGCTTCAGTTAATTTTGGAAGTATTTCTAATAAATCCCCAACCACCCCGTAATCTGCAAGTTCAAAGATTGGAGCATCAGGATCTTTATTTATTGCAACAATATTTTTAGAACCTTTCATTCCAACAACATGCTGAATAGCGCCTGATATTCCTAAAGCTAAGTACATCTTAGGCGCAACAGATTGTCCTGAGCTTCCCACTTGATGAACAGATGGAAGCCAGCCAGAATCAACGACGGGCCTAGATGAAGAAAGGTCAGCACCTATGGTTTCAGCAAGATCCTTAGCTAGGGGAATATTCTCTTCTTTGCCTATTCCCCTGCCTACCGATACTATTAAATCTGCAGATGTCAAATCCAGTTCTTCACCCGACTCTTTAAATGGTTCTTCTGACTTGGTTTTAATAATTGATTGATCAAATGATATATCATAATCTTCAATCTGTGCACTCCCTGATTGAATATTATCTGAGTTAAATGCCGCTGATTGAAAACTAACGAGATAGGGTGGCTCTTGCGTAGTTATAACGTCCGATAACAACTTTGCATTGTACATCTGTTTTGTTGAGATAGCAGAATCACCACCTACTTCAAATGCTACACTATCTGCTAAAAAGGGCTTCATTAATTTTGCGCTGAGCTTTGGCACAAAATCACGAACCTGATAGGTGTGTCCAAAAAATATATATTTTGGAGATTCGCGCTTAATTATCTGCCTAATAACTTCAGTATAGCCATCAGATGAGTACATTGAAACAAGATCATTTTTAACTTTTAGTACTCTATCAATATTATACTGTGCAGCTTCAGATGATAAATCATCTGCGCTTGAACCAATAGCTAAAGCTGAAACACTAAGATTGTGGGAGCTTGCAAGTTTTTGTGCGCCAACTATGGCCTCTAAGCCCAAGCGATGAATTTTGCCATTTGAATCTTCAAGAACTACTAAAATATCCATAAAATAAATCCTACGCTATTTTTATTTCATTTTTTAAAATATTTACAAGGCTTTCAACAATCTGATCGGTTGAACCTTCAATCATCATAGTTTCCTTAGAATTATTAGGTGCATATAGTTTTTTAACTGCTTGAAAAGCATCCCCATCATTAAATTCTACTTCAGTAATTTCTTTCTTTTTTGCCCCCATAATGCCCTTAAGAGAAGGATATCTAGGTGTATTGCATCCAGATTGTACACTAATACTAGCTGGTAACGTCATTGTTACCCATTGAAAATATCCAGATTCAAGTTCACGCTTAACTCTGATCTTACCATCATTAATCTCAGTTGACATTGCAAGAGTAGCTGTAGACATTTCTAACATTTCACCTAAAATAACTCCAGTTTGACCAAAACCAAGATCATCAGACTGAAGTCCTGAGAAAACGAGATCAAATTTCTCCTCTTTTACAGCATTAGCTAATGCTGATGCTGTAATTAATGGATCAGCAAATTCATCGGAACCTGTAATAATATGAATTGCTCGGTGAGCTCCTTTTGCCAACGCTTCACGAATTACCTTTTGAGCTCGCTGTGGACCCATACTTACGATTACCACTTCACCATCTCCATTATTATCACATATCTGAAGAGCCTCTTCAATTGCATAATTATCGCTTTCATTTATAACGTAAGCGATTTGACCTTCCTCCAAACCTTTTTCAGAGGAATCGATATTAAGCGGTGATTCTGATCCGGGAACTTGCTTGATTAAAACTGCAATTTTCATAAAATCTACTTTCAAAAGTCTTATATATTATACTGATAACTGAATCTTTAAATTACATATTTATTGACAAGTTAATTAAGTTAAAATATCAATTTTTATCGGTTTGAAAAAATATTTGCCACTTAGATAGTTAAGCTGTACTTTTTGTGAGTTCAGAATGTTATATTCTGTTCTTATTACTACAATAAATTTTAAATAATACACTTATAACGAGGAGAGAAAAATGAGTAAACTTTTATCAAAAGTTTTATTTCTATCTATTTCAGCTACCCTTCTTTTCACCGCATGTGAAGATGATGATGAGGGAGTGGTTAATGGCGATATTGTTGGAAGCTGGGAACTTGAAAGCTTAAACCTTCAATACGAAAGAACGGTAAGCGTTCCTTCTGGTGAAGATCAAAATAAAGAATACAAAAATTATATGGATTGGGATGCAAATGGCGATGCAGCTACACAAGCTTTTTTCCAAGCAATTGGTGATGCTGGACGCTTAGGTGCAACCTTTAGCACAATTGACATTAAAAATGGTGACAATATTCCAGGATTTCCAAGAACTACAGCTCTAACGAGCCCTGCCGCTCTTGCTGGTTTTGGCGTAAGTCTTCTTCTGCAAATTGATGATGCAGCTAAACGAGGTGAAGGTGCGACATATAAGATTACTGGAACCTATCCAACTATCAGGCAAGCTGATTGTCAAACAACAATCACAGTAGCTTCTATTACAGATCAAGGACTTTATGTTTCTGACTATGATAGAGCTGGCGCTGAAAAACTTGGTAACTTTATGATTACTCCAGATCCAACATTGGGTGGAGCTGTTCTTCCTCCGTTCTACACTGGAACTTACGAGGTAGATGAGCACGTTCATGATGGAGTAACTGAAAAGGTTTTACATATTGATTATGTTGATGAAGATGGGCATGATGAAAGATATAAGAATGTCCAAGATGCTTGGAACGAGGCAGATGACAGAGTTATTACTGGCTACAACCTCTGGCATAATGATGCTGATGGCAATTTAGCTTCAGCTGACCCTAATCCTGCAGTTTTAAACCCAGCTTACAAAGGTGGATATTTTAAACATCCAACTCTGATGATTGCTCCATATAGTTATCAGTATACATTCTACTTTTATAATGCTGTTATGTCAACACAAGCTCAAGCTGTTGATGCAAAGAACCCTCTTACTGATTTAGATGGTGATGGAACTGTTGGGGTTGGTGATATGGTTGTTTTCATGCATTATGATAACCTTGCTGGTGGTGGTGGAAAAACACCATTAGGTGTACCTTATGCTAGCATGGTGGATAGTTCAGACCCTACCGCACCTAAGATCGTTGATGATAGTAAAACAGTTTTCTCTGGAGCTAATCCTGCTGCTGGTGGAAAAATGTACTTCGCGCAACGTGAAGGACTGTGTGTCCCAACAAATGAGATTCTTACTGTAAAATCTGAATGGGCTGCACACGAAGAATAAATCTTAATACGTTTTAAAGTGTATTATAAAAAAGGGGCAATCAATGCTATTGCCCCTTTTTTAATATAAAATTGCAAATGAAAAAATTCCTTATTTACACCCTGTTTTATATAAGCTCAATATTTGGGCAATTTTCAGTTACAGGAAAAATTTCTGACAAAAAATCACGTGGTCCTTTACCGGGTTCGAATGTAGTACTGGTTGGAACAAATTTAGGTGCTGCTGCTGATGCAGATGGATATTTTGAAATAAACAATGTACCAGAGGGTCAGTATGAAATTATGGCTACATTTATTGGATACGAGAATTTTAAAACCAACATTAATGTGAATTCTACAAACACCGGCTCTTTTCAAAATATGAATGTACAGCTCTCTGTTTCCGCGATTCAGCTTCAGGAATATGTTGTGACTGCAAGTAGAGGTAAGCGTGAAAAAATAACAGATGCTCCTGCTGCAATTTCTGTCATTTCAGAATTAAAAATTCGAAGTGAGAGTAATCCCAATCTAGGTGATTATTTCAAAAATATAAAAGGCGTTGATTTTACTGCTTCAGGCATGGATAGCTATAACTTAAGCGCTAGGGGTTTTAATTCTAGTTTTTCAAGCAGACTGCTTACCTTAACAGATGGAAGGATGGCTAATGTTCCGTCATTGCGCTTAATTGCTTATAACACCATTCCTGTGACATCAGATGATGTCAGTCAAATTGAAGTAGTGCTTGGTCCTTCTTCAGCTTTGTATGGTCCTAACGCGCACTCAGGTGTTGTTAATATTATCACTAAAAGACCTGCGCAATCTTTAGGTACTGTTGTAGGGTACACTACAGGAACACGAGAATTTAATAAAGCGCAAGTTCGGCATGCTGGCAAACGTAATAACTTTAGCTATAAAATGTCAGCAGTCAATTTTACTGCTCATGATTGGAATTATATTGAAGTAGATGAAAAAAAGGAACACTATCGCCAATGGAGAGTTGATGGGTTAGATGGCGATGAATTAGATGACCTCTTTGATATGGGTCGTGCTCAATGGGATGGATGGGATATAAAAGTTGACCGTGATGGAGATGGTACTATTGATACCACCTATTTTGGTAAAGATAATATCCTTAAAGATTCAAATTTGGATGGAGTAGAAGACCTTCCTGATTTTGATATTAAGAACCAGCGCTTTGATCTTCGTATGGATTATGATTTTACAGATGATCATTTTATTAGTTTGAATTTTGGTCACGCTAAAGCAACAAATATAAATATTACAGGTATTGGCAGGTATCTAGCTTATGATTGGATATATAATTTTTACCAAGGGCGATGGATTTATAAGAATTGGTTTGCTCAAGCCTATCTCAACACAAGCAATTCTGGTGAAACTCGCAATTTAAGAAATGGGGAAATTGTAAGAGACGAATCAAAATTCTTTCATTTTCAATTTCAACATTCAACCAATTTAGAAAGATTAATGAATACCCAATTTGTTTGGGGTGGTGATTACCAACGAACAATGCCTGAAACTTTCGGAACTATTTTACCTGATGGAACTGGTGGTCGCAGACCAATAAGTTTTCGTCGAGATGGAAAAGATAATGATAAAGATGGAAAAATTGATGAATGGGATGAACTTTTTGTTACAAATGAATTTGGTTTATACGCACAATCTCAGACAAAACTTAACTCCTATCTTGAACTTGTGCTCGCTGGAAGGATTGATTTGCATAGCGGACTAGTGGATGACAAAGAAGGCTTTAATTTCCTTAATGACCCACTTGATGGAAGTACGGTAAATTATATTCCGCAGGTATCGCCAAAGATAGGTCTCCTCTTTAAACCTAGCGAAAATCATACTTTTCGCCTCACATCAGCTAAGGCATTTAACACACCAACATCTCAAGGCTTGTATCTTGATGTAAAAGCAGCGCAATATAGTATTTTTTCTGTAATGGCTAGAGGAAATGCTGATGGTTATTCATTCTTTAGAGATTCAACTGATAATTTAATGTACTGGGATGTAAGAGCTAACTCTAAAACTGAATTTCAACTAGCAAAAATACCAGAAGGTGCGATGCTTTATATACCTGCAGTGCTTGGTCGACCTGGAACAGAGGTTAACGCTGATGACTATAGAAGTATTAGTAAAATTGAATCTGAAACTGTTTGGACGCATGAGTTTGGCTACTCAGGAATTGTATCAGATATGTTTAGAGTGACTTTTGATATATATAATAGCACATACTCTAGCTTTGTAAGCGACCTTACATTTATAACTCCAGTTGTGCTTGACACATCAAAGAATGGCTGGTATGGTGTTGATAATCCAGATGCTGAAATTATGGGCGTTGTTCCAACTATGCAGCGAAGTAATTATGTTGATGGAGGTGATGGGGTTGTTGGAAGTAGATATATTCCCTATGGTAGCGCTGAATGGAATGATATTCTAAATATAACTGTAATAGCTGGAGCCAATAGTGAAAGATCGAATTTATGGGACCTTTCCCAGGCTCAAAGGCAAGGCTCTTGGATGGATGTCAATCAAAATGGGGATACCCTTGGAGCATATATTACTGATGATAAATGGCCTATCTCACCACCTATTGTATTTACAAATATAAATTATGGGAAAGTAAGCCTTTGGGGTATGGATGCTAGCATATATGCATTTTTATCAAAAAATATTACGCTTGACCTAAATTTTTCTTTCATAGGAAAAGATAAGTTCTTCAATAGACTTACAAGGGACTACGATCCTATTAATGCGCCAAAATTTAAACTAAATGGTAAGTTAGCATATATTGCAGAAGAAGGCTTATTTGGAAATATTGGGGCCCGATATATTCCTGAATTTGAATGGTCATCAGGAGTGCATTTTGGAATGATTGAAAGCTATTTTGTTCTTGATGGTATGATTGGCTATCGATTTAACGAAAGATATGATTTACTACTAAACCTTAACAATATAAATGATAATCTTCATAGGGAAATTATTGGTGGCCCAAAGCTTGGCAGGCAAGTCACATTAAAATTTAACGCAAAATTCTAGCATGGCTCACCTATTGACCTACTCGTCGATAGATATAATAACTCTTCCGGTTTGTTTTCCTTCATAAATCTTTCTTATCTCAAGTTCTAAATCATTCAAACTTATTGTCCGAGTGAACTTATCAATATCATCTAACATCCAATCACTTGAAAGCTTTTTCCAAAGCGATTCTTTTTGATTTAAGCTTCTCTCAGCTGAATCAACACCAAGTAACCTATTTCCTCTTAAAATAAATGGAAAAACGCTTGTATTAAAATTAGCACCACCAACATTTCCACAACACGCAATTACGCCATCCCGCTTTAAGCATGTGAGTAATCCTGATAAAATTTCTCCTCCAACAACATCAATTCCTATGTCATAGATACCTGTCGAAAGTGGCTGACGAAATTTTCCCAATAGCTCTTCACGTGATATGATAGTTTGTACACCTAAATTATTAAGAAATTCCCTAGATTCATTTTTTCCTGTAACCGCTGTAATTTCTGCACCCAAATTAGAAAGTAGTTGAATTGCTACTGACCCTACCCCACCGGTAGAGCCTGTGACAATAGCTTGTTTATTTTTAATACCATTGTTTTTTTCTAAAAGATCTATGCAGAGCCCAGCAGTTAAACCTGCAGTTCCAATCGCCATAGCATATCTTAGTGAAATTGATTCAGGTAACTTTATTACCCAATCGCTTGGAACTCGAATATATTCTGAAAATCCTCCGGGTGTATTCATTCCTAAGTCGTATCCTGTAACTATTACCTGATCATTGATAGAAAATTTTTCATTGTTTGATGAAACAACGATTCCAGCAGCATCAATACCAGGGGTATGTGGGTATTTTTTTGTTACACCTTTATTTCCAATCGCAGAAAGTGCATCTTTATAATTTAAAGATGAGTATTTTACATTGATTGTAATTTCATTAGATGCAAGCTCATCAAATTTCTTTGTTTCTATTTGACCAGTAAAAAAGCCATTTTTATCTTCTCTAACAACATATGCTTTAAAGTTCTTATTCATACTATTCCCATCTTTTTGCAAATGACTTGTAGCATAATCTCATCGGTACCACCTGCAATTGAAGTCAATCTTCCATCCCGGTAAATTTTTGATGCGGGATTTTCCCATGTATAGCCCATACCTCCCCAATATTGTAAACAAACATCTGAAACCTCTCTGCATAGCCTGCCACTTTTTAATTTTGCCATGGATGCAAGATAGGTCATATCTTCTCCAGCCATAAACAATTCACATGCTTGATATGAAAGTGCTCTCAATGCCTCTACCTCGGTTTGTAGCTCAGCTAATCTGAAATGTATGTGTTGATTTTCTATAACTGGTTTACCAAAAGCAGATCTATCCTTGCAATATTCAATTGTAGTTTTAATGCATTTTTCAAGAACAACAATTACGCTTACCGCTAAGAATAATCTTTCTTCTTGTAATTGCTGCATTTGAATGTTGAAGCCCTCACCTTCCTTTCCAATGCAATATCTTTTTGGAACTCTAACATCTTCAAAATATACTGGAGCCGTATCAGAAGTTATCTGTCCTAGTTTTTCAATTTTATTTCCTACTTTTAGTCCCTTTGTAGACGCGGGGACAAGAATTAATGATTTATTTTTATGGGGATTTTCATCACTAGTGTTTACGAGAGTGCAGAAAAAATCAGCTTGCTTTGCATTCGTGATCCACATTTTTTCGCCATTAATTATATAATCATCGCCATCTTTTCGCGCTGAAGTTTTAATCGCAGCAAGATCTGATCCAGCTCCCACTTCACTTAACGCGAGAGCAGCTACATACTCTCCCTTTATAGATGGCACTAAAAATTCTTTCTTGAGCTCGTCACTTCCAAAACGGTCTATGGATGGAGTCGCCATATCAGTATGTACGCCTATAGCTGTAATCACTCCCAAATCCCACGCATGGCCTAATCCCTCAGCGAATGCAAGGCCATAGCTATAATCAAGACCCATACCTCCGGACATCTTATTTTTTGTTATGCCTAATAAATCAATTGAGCCCAACTTTTTAAAAACAGAATGCGCTGGAAACATTCCCGATTCTTCCCATTCATCTATAAATGGGTGTATTTCGTTTACAGCAAAATCGCGCACTGTATTGATTAACGAACGATGTTCTTCATTGTATACCATAAAATATTTCCTTAGTTCTCCAGTATTATAATACTGGCTTTACCTATAATTCTTTTTTCGTTATTATCACTTACTACTTTCAGCTGGACCTTATAAATAATATTTCCACTAATATCCGTAGTTTTTTTTATTATTTTTCCTGCACATGATAGCTTATCATTGATATGGGTCATTGAAATAAATTGAGAAGAAAAATCAACTATGGTAGCTTGCGGAAAAGTATTGGTGAGCATTCTACCTAAATATGACATGACAAGCATTCCATGTACAATTACATTGGGTAGTCCATATTTTTGAGCAAAATCTTTATCAAGATGAATTGGGTTATAATCACCTGAAGCCCTGGCATACCTCTTTAAAGATTTTTTAGTTATCTTATTTATGATTAGCGGTGATAGCTGATCTCCAACTTCAAATTGAGTAATATCGTCAAGCATCATCTAATTACGAGAGTTGAGACCGATTCTGCAACTTTTATATTATTTTGGTTTATGTATTTTGACCTAAAAGCTATGAACGTTATTAAGCCATTTTTTTTATCATAAATATCATCGATTTTATATTTCATTTTAATCTCATCTCCAGCGTATATAGGATGATAGTAGCTATACTCCTGACCAGCATGCAATACACTGCTTAATGAAATATTTATCTTTTCTAAATATTCATATGGTTTTTCTTGTTGCATAGTAACTACTGTTAAAAATGTCGGAGGCGCTACAATGGTTGGGTGACCCTTTTCTTTTGCAATCTGCTCATCAAAAAATATTGGATTAACTTGTTCAGTGGCTTTTGCAAACGACACCAGCATATCCTTTTTTATTTTATAGGTTATAGCAGGATATTGTTTACCAATGAGCTTTTTATTTAAAACTGATTTCTTCATTTTCTATCATTGTATCTAAAAACTTTGGCGGACAAAATCTTTCGCCGTGATTACTGCACAAAATATTTGCACGATCACGAAACTTTTCAAGTCCATAATTATTTATATATTGAATAATACCCCCAGAAAACAATGGGAATCCCCACCCATAAATACTTCCTATATTGGCATCAGCAACTGATTCTAAAACTTTTTCTTCAAAACACCTTATAGCTTCGATTGATTGAGAGAAATAAAAACGCTCAACCATCTGCTCTTGTGTTGATGGCTTTTGAGATAAGTGAAAATGCTTAACAATGCCAGGCCAAATATACTTTTCATTGTTTTCAGGGTATTCATAAAACCCTTTTCCAGCTGCCCTCCCGGTTCTTTTGGCTACTTTTAACATATAATCTATAACGTCATCCCAAGGTTTAGCTGATTTTGAATCTCGTTGTGAATTCAAATCTTCACTAGACTGTTCACGAATATCAGCTAATAACTGTATGCTTATTTCATCAATAACAGCTAGAGGGCCAACAGGAAATCCAGCAGCCTTCCCCGCTGATTCAATACTGGCAGGATGGTTTCCTTCATTCAAAAGAGCCATCCCTTCTTTAGCATATCTTTCAAATACTCTTGTTGTATAGAAGCCTCTATTATCATTAATAACAATAGGTATTTTTCCAATTTTCAAAGCATAGTCAAACGCTTTAGCTAAAGTATGCGATGAAGTTTTTTTAGCTTTTATAATTTCAATTAACTGCATTCGATTGACTGGAGAGAAAAAATGAAGACCAATGAAGTTTTCTGGTTTATTTGATTTTTCCGCAAGAACTGTAATTGGTATAGTTGAGGTGTTTGATGCAAAGACTCTTTCATTTAAAATATTCTTTTCGGCTTCAATAGTTACTCTACCTTTCAAGTTTCTATCTTCATAAACAGCTTCAATAACCAAGTCACAACCATTTAACTGGCTATATTTATGTGATGCGGTTATTCTATTCAAAATACCCTTAACAGCGCCATCGCTAATAATTTGCTTTTTAACATCAGCTAAAAGAATCTTTTTTATTTTTTCTAAACCTTTATCTGCTTTGGATTGATCAGAGTCTATCAACACAACTTCTAATCCTGCTTTAGCGGATACATAAGCTATCCCATGACCCATCAACCCGGCACCAATTACGCCAACCTTTGTAATGGTTGTATGTGGTATTTTTTTGGGCCTACTTAATCCTGATTTAACCTTTCTCAATTGAAACCAGTTTGCGTTGATTATATTTTTAGTAGCTTTGTTTAATAGCAACTCAGTATAAAATCGGGACTCAATACGACTTGCTGTTTCAAAGTCTACCAATGATCCTTCAACTATTACGCTTAATATAGCTTCAGGCGCTGGAAAATTACCCCTGGTCTTCTTTCTTATTTTTGCTGGATAAAGTGAAATAAGACTAGCATTATGGGAATTATGAGCATTGCCATGTGGAAAAGTAAAATTCTTACAGTCCCAGGGTTGCTCAATATCTTGATTTGATTTAATCCACTGAATTGATTTTGCTATCATGTCATCATTCGAACTTGAAAGTTCGTTCAAAAACCCAGAATTCATAGATTCTTCTACATTAAATTGATCACCATTCAATAAAAAGTTTAATGATTTTTCTATTCCTATGGTGCGCGTAAGTCTTATTATACCTCCGTATCCAGGCATAATACCATACTTTACTCCTGAAAACTCAAAGCTTATGTCTTCTTTTTTGATAGCTATTCTATAGTTGCAAGCTAGGGCAAGCTCCATACTTAACCCAACCAATGAACCACTTATAGCAGCTACAACTGGAACTTTAAGATTTTCAATTCTTCTTAGACACAGTTTTTGAGCTTCAATATATTTAAAACACAGATCAGGTTTGCCTATATCAAAAAGCTTTTCGATATCATATTTAGCTAGAGAAGAGCTTTCTGTTAATCTTATCACTACACCTATTAGCTCTGTTTCATTTTCGAGTTTATCTATATTTTTTAACAAAGCATTGACGTAATTCTGATTTAAAGAGTCATAATTTTGACTCTCTGGTTTCAGTGAGATGCTAGCAATATTATCAGCGTCTTTTTTGTATTTCATGGCTTAATTTATATTCTATTAAATTCTTTCAATGATAGTAGCTATCCCCATTCCACCTGCAACGCATAAAGTAACTAGTCCTACAGTTTGATCGCGTCTTTCAAGCTCATCTAGCAAAGTGCCTAGTAAAATAGAGCCCGTAGCTCCCAATGGGTGGCCCATTGCAATAGAGCCGCCATTCACATTAATATTATCCATACTATTTAAATTCATTTCCTTCATAAACCTAAGTACAACAGCTGCAAAAGCTTCGTTTACCTCAATTAAATCAATATCTGAAATATTCATTTTTGCTATATTTAAAGCTTTTATTGTTGCTGGTGCAGGTCCTGTCAACATAATTGTTGGATCAGTTGAACAGGTAGCTACAGATCGAATTATAGCGCGAGGATTAAGATTCAGCTTTTCACCACTCATTTTAGATCCAATCAATGTTAGTGAAGCCCCATCAACTATGCCTGAAGAGTTTCCAGCAGTATGAACATGATTAATATTTTCAACTTCAGGATATTTTTCTTTAGCAAATGCATCAAAACCCATTTCACCAATTTTTGTAAATGCAGGATTAAGTTTTGATAAATCTTCAAGGCTACAGTCTTTTCTTACATGTTCATCTTTGTCAAGCAAAAGAATGCCATTTTGATCGTAAATCGGAACCATTGATTTAAATTTTTTCTTCATATGCGCATCAAATGCCCTTTTTTGAGATTGAAGAGCCAATTCATCCAGCTCATTTCTTGAATATCCATCGATTGATGCAATTAGATCTGCTCCAATACCTTGGGGAACGTAATTATTATTAAGACTTATTTTAGGCTCAAAAGCCATTGAGCCTAAATCTGAACCCATTGGCACCCTAGACATTGATTCAATTCCTCCGGCTATAATTAGATCTTCCCATCCAGATCTAACTTTCATAGCAGCTATATTTATAGCTTCAAGACCAGAGCCACAGCATCTATTGATTTGCATACCTGGAACGTCAATATCCCAGCCAGCATATTGCGCTGCGGTTTTTCCTATATTTGCGCCTTGATCACCAACCGGCATCACACACCCAATAATTACATCATCAATTTGGGAGGTATCTAAATCATGCTTTTCTGATAAAACAAGCATAAGCTTAGATAGTAAATCTGTGGGGGTAATCTCATTTAATGACCCATTTTTTCTTTTACCTCGCGGAGTTCGGATTGAATCATAAATGTAGGCTTCATTCATCATAATTATACTTTCAACTTTTAAAACGTATTGAAAAGTTATTGAGCTTAAATTTAATTTATTTTATAAGATTAAAACTTAATATAGCAAATAAAACCAAATGAGTAAAATTGTAACAATAATAGTATCTAATATTTTATTTTTCGCTGGATCAATAGTTTTGCTCTGGTCAATAATAAGACTAATAGAGAGAAGAAAAAAATGATACACCGCGCACCCAAAAAAAAGAACAGGACCGTAGAAATACTGGGAGCGGGGGAACAACCAGTTTTCTTAAGCACGGCCCTGTTAAAATATAGTAAATTTATTTATGCATTCGAATCATGACAAGCATTAATTTAATTTTAAGTATAAAGTATTTTTAAAATGCTAGAATATCTGATTTCAATTGATAAATTAATTTTTACTTTTTTTAATACGACAATTTCCAATCCAGTATTTGATATATTTTTTCCAATAATCACCAATCAAGATGTATGGATTTTTCCTATTCTGGCTGGCGTTGTGACGCTATCAATTAAAGGTGGTCGTAAGGGTAAAATATGCTCAGGGGTGCTAATTATTGGAATAATATTAGCAGATTATACTTCGGCTCAGATCCTAAAGCCTTATTTTCAACGCCTGCGTCCAAGTCATGAGCTAATTGATAGTATTCGATTGCTTGTATACAAAGGCGGTAAATATGGTTTTGTATCCTCACATGCTGCAAATATGTATGCTGCTGCTGCTATCTTTGGATATTTCTATCCAGAATACAAAAAACTGTGCTTTATTATTGCCGCACTCGTTGCATTTAGCAGAGTCTATGTTGGGGTTCATTATCCTGCTGATGTTCTATTTGGTGGGCTATTAGGCTATGGGCTTGGCTGGATAGCAATAACTTTTTGGGTAATGGTGAAGATAAGAGGATTAAAGGCTGAAAAGGATTGGGTAAAGTATTAGTTTGGCAGGGAGTCCTCAGGCGTATTTATTGGATATTCGCCAAATCCATCTCTTTCGGGGGAAATGATTTTCCCATGTTCATTTTCATAGCGTTCAATATTATCTTTGAGTGCAGATAAGAATGCCTTAGTATGCTGAGGGGCCATAACCACTCGTGAATGCACTCGCGCCTTAGTAACACCTGGGAGTATCTTTGTAAAATCCATAACAAATTCTGCTGGAGAATGTGTGACAACCACGAAGTTTGAATATTCACCTTCGCTTGTTTCTTGAGATAATTCAATATTTATTTGCTGAATATTTTTTTTGTTTTCCATAACTAATTATCATTCTTCTTTTTGGTTTTACTTTGATTAAAATCTTCCCATTCTTCCTCTATTCCTTCAAAATCTTCATAACCCTTAATTTCTTCGTCTAATGCTTTCTGCTTATAGATTTCCATTTCGGTTTCGTATAAGGTAAAAATATCTTTCTTCTTTTCAAAGTCGTCAGGATCAACATCTTCTTCATCTTCCGGCTCTAGGCGCTCAACATCTTCACTGTATACTTTTTCATCAAAAAAATCGATATCCTCAACCAGCGCATTGGCCATTAAGTATTCCAAAAAGTCTAAATACTTACGGTCTTTTAAGTCTATTTTACAGTGCCTACATGTCAGCGACTCCCTTAGATCTTCTTCTTCAAGTGAACCTCCGCATGCTGGACAAATAATTCCTTCTAACATTAATTTTTTCCTATTAAATGGGAAACGAATATAATCGGAGTATCATGCCAGGTCAATTACTTTCAACTAATAATCAGCAATTTTTTTATAAAGCTCTTCCTGGATAGGGGTAAAACCCATATTTCGTCTTTTCTTAACCTTTTGAGCCGTTAAAACAAATTTATTAAAATCCATCTTCTCGCTTTTTCTATTTACATACCATGAAAACGGTGGGATGTGTTTCGGAGGAAAGCCATAAGTTGACACCATTGAAGCTGCACCAATCACAGTTCCAGTATTAATTAATGTCCCTATTGCGGTTTTTACATGATCCCCAATAAAACACCCAATATGAATACTATCGGTATCTATTAACTTTTCATTTAAACGGACTTTAACAGGAGTATAGTTATTTTTCAGATTACTATTTGAAGTTCCTGCGCCTAAATTAACCCATTCTCCTAAAAAAGAGTCTCCAAGGTGCCCATCATGAACTTTGTTTGAATAGCCTTGAATAATTGATGATTCTATTTCACCACCTATCTTGCAATTTGATCCTATAACACTATTTTTTATTTTTGTTAAAGGGCTTATAATAGTTTCATTTCCTATATACGCAGGACCTTCAATATACGTTTGACCGTATATAGATGCATTATTATCAATAATTACGGGTCCATTTTCTGCATTGATTAATGTTCCTTGCATTATTTTCGCATTATTAATAAATATTTTTTTAGGGTTAATCAATTTTGTTTGTGAGTAATCAACAGGATTAATATGATGTAAATCATTGGTGTCATCATTAATTGATTGTCCGATAAATTTTATTATATCCCATAAATAATTACATTGATAAACTTCAATGTTTTTTAATTCTGCATTAACTGGTTTTGACTCTAGTGGTCCTCCATTAGAAACCCAACTACTCGCATTTGATGAAGAAAGTTTTGCAGCAACCAACCTATCATTATTAATAAAAGTTGTATTTTCATCTGAAAGTGATTTTATATCTTCTTTGGTCCAAATAACAGAACCGGAAATCCAAAGACCTTCTTCAATACTATCAGGATTAACTTCAAAATTAGGGTGATATTCAGAAACTAATTCTTTGAGCTCATCCCTAACAATGAGTGAAATAGAATGCTCTGGAAATATATCAATTATTCTTTCTAAAAATGTTGACTTGCCAATTCGTATATCAAAAACGGCTCTAGTTGAAGATATTGGGAAAAAATTTGAAAATCTCTTATCTTCGAAAATATATATTTTCATTCAATACCTAAAATTTGAAATATTTCTTTAAAACCGCTCTCCGCCAAGTCTTCGCCTTTTCTACGAATCATAATATTATATATTTTTTCACCCTCCTCGCTATAAAAACCTAACTTCATTGGAGCGCTTATTATTTTACATAAAGCTGCTGATGCTGAAGCAAATTCTTGATTAAGATCAAGAACTGTATCAACCTTAATTTTTTCACAAGTACTGACCAACTCTTTTCCAGGCTTACCCCAACGATTAAGATCTTCATCAGAGTAAAAAATATAATCGCTGAATTCATTAATATCAATAAGATTCCCAATAATTTCAGGCCCAATTAATTTCATATTTCTTTTCTTTCTTGGGCCAAGGGCATTTCTCATTGACTCTAAAAACCTCTTTGCTAAATCCGATTCAGTGGCGTGTTCAGGTAAAATAATTAAATAGCTAATTGGAATCTTACCTCTCTTCTTAATTGCAAGTGAGTCAAATCCTTGTTTACCTCTATAGCGTATTCTTTTCCACCATTGTAATGCTTTTGTAGATGTCAGTTGGTTCATAATAATTAAATCTAATTCTTAAGCAACAAAATCAAACCCAAAATTGTATTAACTTCATTCATTCTTGAAAGGACAAAATTAATTGAATATTAAAAAGCAAATACTCTGGGGAGGATTAGGCTGGGTTCTAGGCGGTCCAATTGGGGCTATCATTGGTTACTCATTAGGGGGCATGAAAGGACAAGCTGATTATTCAAATAATTACTTTAATTCAAAGACTTATCCAAGTACTCAACCTGGGGATTTCATAGTATCATTACTTGTGCTCTTTGGAGCAGTGATGAAAGCTGATAAAAAAATGCTTAAATCAGAACTTGATTTTGTAAAGACATTTTTATCAAAAGAGTTTAATCCAAAACAGGTTCATAGCTTTATGATCCTTTTTAAGGATATCTTAAAACAAGATTACCCCATTAAGGACGTATGCAAACAGATCGCAAGATCAATGGATCATTCTAGTAGATTGGAATTAATACATATCTTATTTGGACTTTCATTGTCCGATGGGAATATTCATCCAAGTGAACAGAAAATAATTTATACTATTTCAAATTATTTGAACATAAATCAAAATGATTTTTCATCAATTAAAGCAATGTTTATAAAAGATGTTGAGTCTGATTATAAAATTTTAGAAATATCAAAAAACTCAACCGATGATGAAGTAAAGAAGGCTTATCGTAAAATGGCGGTTAAATATCATCCTGATAAGGTTAGTCATCTTGGCGATGAAGTTAAAAACCTGGCTGAAGAAAAATTTAAGATGGTGAATCAAGCATATAGCAATATTAAAAAATCGCGCAACCCTGCCGATTAAAATCAAAGAGGTCGTAAAAATTATGTCTAAAAATCCTGGAGAATATCCCTTCACTCGTGGTATATATAAAAATATGTACAAAGATAGACTGTGGACAATGCGTCAATATGCAGGGTTCGCTTCAGCAGCAGAATCGAATAAGCGCTATCAATATCTTATTAGCCAGGGAGTAGCTGGTCTTTCTATCGCTTTTGATCTACCTACGCAAATCGGCTATGATTCGGATCATACTATGTCTGAAGGTGAAGTGGGTAAGGTTGGAGTCCCAATAACATCTATTCATGATATGGAAACGTTATTTAAAGACATAAACTTAAAAAATATTTCTACATCTATGACTATAAACTCTACTGCAGCCATTCTACTTTCATTTTATATTGTTCTGGCTGAAAAAAATAATATCCCAATAAATAAATTAAACGGGACAATCCAGAATGATATACTTAAGGAATATTTGGTTAGAGGAACCTATATCTACCCTCCAAATCAATCTATGCGATTAACAACAGATATTTTTTCCTTTTGTGAAAGACATATGCCAAAATGGAACCCTATTTCAATTTCAGGTTACCACATTAGAGAGGCAGGGTCTACAGCAGCCCAAGAAATTGCATTCACATTTTCTAATGGTATTGCATATGTTGAAGCTGCAATTGAAAAAGGGCTTGATCCGAATATATTAGGGAAACGAATATCATTCTTTTTCAATGCCCATAACGGCTTTCTTGAAGAAATAGCAAAATTTCGTGCTGCTAGAGAAATCTGGGCAAAAATAATGAAAGAAAGATTTAAGATAACTGATAAAAAAGCTATGATGTGTAGATTCCATGTTCAGACCGGTGGATCCACATTAACAGCGCATCAGGTTGAAAACAATATTACACGAACAGCAATACAAGCTCTATCAGCCGTTTTAGGCGGCGCACAGTCCTTACATACGAACTCATTTGACGAAGCACTGGCCCTTCCAACAGCTAATTCTGCTAAGATTGCCCTGCGAACGCAGCAAATTATCGCATATGAAACTGGCGTGACTAGCTATGTTGACCCTCTTGCTAATAGCGAACAAATAGAGGTGCTTACTAATAATATAATAAATGAAGTTCGAGATATAATTGAAGAGATTGATAATAAAGGAGGAGCAATTAATGCAATAAAGGATGGCTGGACCCAAGAAGAAATAGCAAATAGCTCTTATAGGTTTCAACAAACTATTGATCGAAAAGAAAAAATAGTGGTGGGTTTAAATAAATATACCGATAATGAAGAAATTGAAATTAATCTCCAAAAAATTGATAAGAATGCCCTAAAAAAACAAGTAGCCAAAATAAAGGATTTAAAAGCTAGCAGAGATAATATGGAGGTAAAAAATAAAATTAAAGATATAGAGCTACGTTCCCAAACAAATGAAAATTTAATGCCTATAATCATTGATGCTGTGAGAGCAGAATGTACTCTTGGTGAAATATCCGATGCAATGCGCAATTCATTCGGTGAATACAAATAACCTAAATATATTTGCTATTTTAATCAAAAATTTTTAACGTTCTCTATTGCATATTATAAATACTAATATAAATAATTATTAACTACAGGTTATGTTATGAAAAAATTCAATTTATTTGTTTTTATTTTAATTGTATCATGCTCTAAACAAACCGCTCCTCCTTTGAATCTGGAGGACGATCAAAAGCCTTTATCTGAAACGAATAGTCCGCGCGTTACACTGCCTGAGCCACCTGTAGCAACTTTTGCCGCTGAAGAAATTCCCGAAGAGCCTGCT
>Ga0208277_1000142_pt1 | contig 41278 bp, 37 predicted proteins | sample ETNtaG_5_FD_185782 | JGI IMG/M metagenome (GOLD analysis project Ga0208277, IMG submission 185782) | Marine microbial and viral communities from oxygen minimum zone, Eastern Pacific Ocean - ETNP201406SV205 (SPAdes) (version 2) | ecosystem: Environmental > Aquatic > Marine > Oceanic ...
GACGTGGTATGAATTTGGAGAGGAAGAAAATTATCTAATTTTGGATACTGAAGTCAGAAATGATCAAAAGCTAGAACGCCAGTTTTGTGACATCATGATTGAGAAATTGATACAAAGCGCTGCATCAAAATAGAAAGACTTAGCGGACTCAAAAATGGATTATAGAAATTTTCCTAAATTTTTTATTTACTCAATTATTGGCTGTTTAACAATGCCAGGAGTACTCTTTGGTCCGGCAATGGTAGGCATTCTGGTGGATCAAGCCAATTTTACAGAGAGTTATGCTGGATGGGTTATGGCATATGGTTCTGCTGGATCGGCACTGGCACTGATTGTCATTTCTGGCTACATCCACCGTATCAATCTAAAAAGACTCTCCTATATATGCCTTTCACTTGCAGTCTTGATAGACATATATTGCTCATTTTTAGTAGAGCCAAGTTTTAGTTTTTTGGCATTAAGGTTTGCCATTGGGGTTGTGGCAACCATAGCAAATATTGCAGTCTATACATCCATTGCATCTCTCAGCAATTATGAGAGAGGTTATGGCTTGTTTGTCATGATGCAATATTCAATCAGTGGATTGGGTTTGTACTACCTGATCCTCTATTCAGAATCCATCGGTGCAGCAGGCCTTTATCAAATTCTTGCATTGCTTAATTTCTTGGCATTGTTGTTGGTGAGTCAGTTGCCCAATATGCAAAGCGATCTCAGTGCTGAAGAGAACACCAAGTCAGAAATGACTGTACTCCTATCGAGCGTGGCTTTATTGGCAATCATTGGCTTTGGCCTGCATGAAATGTCCGGGGTTTCTCAATTCACTTTTATAGAAAGGATTGGAGTATCCATATCAATTGACAGTCAATCGCTCAGCAACATTATGCTGATCGCGTCGCTTCTGGGAATCCCCGGATCAATGGTTTGCATTATCCTTGGCAATAAGTTCGGCCTGTTGCCTCCATTTTTATTCGGAATATTTTGCTGCCTCTTTGGGATGAGCATTTTACTCATAGAAAAGACATTTATGACGTATGCCTTGAGAATGTGTTTGATTGGATTCGGCTGGTCAATCGCCCTGCCCTATATACAGAGCCACTTGGCGAGCATTGATAAAAAAGGAAGTGCTTTGGCTGCAGGAAATTCATTTGCCACCATTGGCGGTGCTGCGGGTGCTGCATTGGGTGCCAGTCTTATCGGCCTAACAAGTGATTACAATATGCTTTTGCAAGTCTCTGTATTGATCTATATCCTCGCAGTAATATTAATCATCTTATCGATAAAAATAAGAGGTGCTCACCTTGAAAAATAAAGACCCCAGAGACTTTGGATTCTTCATGCCAGGCGAATGGCATGATCACGAAGCAACGTGGATGGCATGGCCAGCAAGAGTTGATCTATGGCCCGATGTTGAGGCAACAAAACAATCTTATGCAGATGTTGCAAATGCCATAGCAGAATTTGAATCCCTTAAATTAATTGTTAAACCCTCCATGTTGGAGGATGCTAAAAAATTCGTTTCGGAGAAAGTGCAGCTCATTGAAATGGAAATAGATGATTCATGGACACGGGATTCTGGACCCAACTTCCTCATTAATGATTCAGGTTCACTGGCAGGCTCAACTTGGGGATTCAATGCTTGGGGCAAGAAATTTGATCCCTATGATCAAGATGCACTCATGGGAAGCAGAATTCTTGATTTGATGAATGTGGAAGAATTCAAATCAGACATGATAGCCGAAGGCGGCGGAATCACGGTTGACGGTGAAGGAACCGTGATCACCACAGAGTCATGCTTTTTGAATAAAAACAGAAACCCCAATATGAGCAAAAAAGCGGTTGAAGATGAGTTATGCAGGACTCTGGGCGTAGAAAAAGTTATTTGGATACCTGGCGATGTAAATGAAACGGGCACCGACGGTCATATTGATGGGATTGCTGCTTTCATTGAACCCGGAAGAGTTCTGGTGGAGATCAATTCGGATAAAAATGACCCTCATTACCAAGTTTGCATGGATAACTTGAATTCACTTAAGAATGTCAGAGACGCAAAAGGACGAGTGTTGGAAATAGAAACCATTCACGAAGGGGATTATTCAGTGCTTGTCTACGATGAATGCAGATCGTATATCAATTCATACCTTGTAAACGACGCAGTCATTGTCCCTGGATACAATCACGAAAGAGATGAATGGGCAGTGGAAACGTATGAAAATATCTACCCAGAGAGAAGCGTTGTTCAGGTGCAAATTTCAGACATCGCAATCGGTGGTGGCGGTGTTCATTGCATCACCCAACAAGAACCCACAATATCCTAGCTTAAAGAATGCATAACCATGGATGACTCATTAAGAATCTATACCAAGGGTGCATTCGATCAACATTACCTTGGAGATATTTACTCAATCAATCAAGATAATGTTCCTGAAGTTGGCTCAATTGAGTCAATGGAAAAAATGCAGGAGTTGATATCCATCAGCAGTTATCATTCGCTCCTTCTTGAAAATGACGAGCTCATTGGATTCTCAATATGCTTTAGAGAAGCTTGTCCGTATTGGTCCGAAAACTTTAAGTACTTCCAAAATAAATTGGATGGTTTTTTATACATAGACCGAATTGCAATCCATCACGAGCACAGAAGAAAAGGTCATGCGAAAAGAATGTATGAGAACATTTTTCATTTTGCATCTCATGATAATTTAATAACAACCGCTGAAGTTAACACGAAACCAATGAATCAAGGCTCACTGAGCTTTCATAAAAATATGGGGTTTTTAGCGGTTGGAAAAAGGTCATTCGATGATCATGATGTTGCTTATTTTGAGAAGAATACAGGCACAAAATAAAAACGTATTTAATCATATGTTTCATGTAGAATTCTCACAAAATTCAAAACCCTTATAATCCGTTGAACAATACAGATAAAGATTTACATACAGCGAGGGAGACATCCAATCCCATTGCTAAGATCCTATGGATCATTCTTGGCTCAACATTTGTAGCAATTGGTGCCATCGGGGCAATCATACCCGGCCTCCCAACCACTGTATTTTTGATACTGGCTGCAGCATGCTATATCAGATCATCACAAAAACTCTATGACTGGCTCATAACAAATAAAACTTTTGGGCCATATCTAAAAGACTATAGAGAAGGAAAAGGCATGCCTAAAAAAGCAAAAATACTTGCGGTCAGCATGATTGTATTATTTGCGGGCTATGCGACTTTATTCGCGATTGAAGACCTAATGATCAGAATAATAGTGGGTGTTTCTGGGTTAATTGGAATTTTTTATGTCTTGTTCAAGGTCCCTCTAACAGAGGATTTTGATAAAGAATAGAATCATCAATCTAATTCTTCACTCTGAAAATACATTGTGATTTTATAGAGTATAGGTGTCATCAATAACCATGGAATCTGTCCATGCAATGTGATGGTTCGATCATCGAATTGAAATAAGACTGGATTGATCCAAGGACCAGTTGGTGCAAGCGGTGCCCATGAAAGATCCTTGCCGATTGAAAGCTGATCAAAATAAAGAAACATTTCGACGAAGATGTTCTGTCCAATGCACCAAGCCAAGAGAATCAAAAAAACACCTGCATTCCATTGATTAAAAACTGTTCTATCAGAACCCATTAATTTACCTGTTAGTATTATGCCGCCAAGACTAATCGTGCCAGCATCTGCAAGTGAGTTCATGAGCCAATTGATATGTTTTGGTATGAATTGATTAAGAACGTCAGACCTTCTTATATCTACTGGGTCTCCAGCATATACTCCATATGTAAACCATAATTCCCAACCCAAAGCACAAAGAATAAACGTCGTGAAATATATCTTTAAGGTCGATGGTGACAGTTGATCCTTAAGATATAGGTTGATTAGTATAATGATTGGTAGAATTGCAGCGGTGTAGACCACCACTACAACTCTAAGTTCCTCTAAAGTCATCGTTTAGACCCAAAGGTTGATTCAAAAATTATTTGATAAAGACAGTGTGATCTTTGTCTTTCTCAGTAACCCTAATGATGAGCAAGCTCTGGCAATCGTCTTCGCTCATAACCGGTGTGTCATCATCTCCGCCATGAACCCAGTCTGTCCTTTCAAACCAATACTCATTTTTTGTATATCTCTTCCATTCACCTGTAGATTTCGATTGAGAGACTCCGTCGAGAACATAAACCAATGTTCCTGTGGCTGGATGAAAATGCTTCGGCGTATCGCCACCACAGCTTTCTCTTCGCTCTACATGCATGTCCATTTTTCCATCTAAATCAAAGATTTCTGATGAAATAAGTCCTTCAAAACTTGGCTCTGAGTGATCATGTCCGCCAGCGTATAGACCCTGACTCATAAATAAAACCGTTATTAATGTTAAAAATCTCATAGAAGCTCCTAAAATTATTTTAATGACCTATCTTTTCACATAATCATTCAAATAACATCAAAGCTGATGATCTAATTTTAATTCTTTTTTGTAGCCTTATTACTAATATAGATAAAGGACAATACCGCAACCAAGGCAATTAAAATAGTATTAACAAAACCGAGAGCCTGAACTCCTTTTAGCATTAAAATCAAAGCAATTCCCCAGGCAAAGCAAGCGAGAAGATCTGCAAAATAAAACCGCTTTAATTCCAATCTTGTTAACCCTAAGAAAAAAGGCATGATGGCTCGAATTGCAGGCGTAAACCTTCCAATAACGACTGCTAACGGCCCAAATCGATCAGCTGCAGAGGTAGCCTTATCGATCAATGCAGTCCTTTTTTGAAAAAAAGATAAGGCAAGAACCTTATCGCCAGAATATTTACCTACTAAAAAACCTCCAAGATCACCAAGGTGTGCCCCGGTCATTGCTATGGGTGCAATCAAATAAAGACCAAGAATTTGTTGATCGAATAAATACACACAAATTGAAAAGAGCACGATACTGGGAAATATGCTCCCAGTAATAACCATCGATTCAAGAAAGGCGAGCATGAATATTGCAAGCCAAGCATATTCTGGGTTATTCAATAAATAATTCTGAATTGATTCTGGATTAAATATACTTTCAAAGAGGTTCACAATTATTTTTCAGCTTACAAGCTATCAGATGGATCTCAAATACCACTCAAAATCTTTATTGCTGATTTGCGATGAAAATCTATCGAGTTCACATGACCTGCAATGATGAAATATACGACAAAACTCCTCATCGAAATATTGAGGCAATATTGTTGCTTGATTGAATTCATCCAAAGCATCCTGCCACTTGACTGGCAATGTAACCTCAGGGTCAATGACTTCAGATTCTTGAATCATGTCAGGCGGAGAGATTTTTTGTTTCAATCCAGCATGCATTCCAGCGAGAACAGCCGCCACAACCAAGTATGGGTTGGCATCGGCTCCTGCTGAACGATGTTCGATTCTGACATTGTCATCGTCTGAAAGCGGAATCCTTAGTGATAGATTTCTGTGATTGGGCCCCCAGTTAGGGGTAATGGGTGCAAAGAATCCAGGTGCGAAACGTCTATAAGAATTGGCATTGGGACAAAATATTGCCATCCCCTCTTTCATTGTTTCAGCAAGGCCGCCCACTGCATTTTGAAGATTCTCATTAAATCCGGTTGAGTCGTTCTCATCATGAGCAAAAACCGGATTACCGGAACCGTCTTTCAAACTGACGTGAATGTGCATTCCTGATCCGGCTGACTCTAAAAAGGGTTTTGCCATAAAGGTTGCTCCCATTCCAAATTCTCTCGCCGTTTCTTTGACTGCTCTTCGAAGCAACATGGATTGATCGCAACCCAATAAAGCATCCGAGACATGGTGAAGATTGGTTTCAAACTGCCCGGTTGAGAACTCAGAAATTGCAGTGCCAACTGGAATATTCTGCTGATCGCATATTTCTTGTAGACGATTAAAAAATGGATCAAGCTCTCTTAGATCCTCGAGCGAATAAACTTGAGGTCCAGCTTGATGCAAAATCGTTCCTGGCGTTGGACTGTGTCTTGGCATCACCATCAAACCGTCGTGATCCGAATATAAATAGAATTCGAGCTCAACTGCAATGGTTGCGTGTAGATCGTCATCAGCCAATCTATTGATGACTCTGCTTAAAACATTTCTTGCTTCATGTGGATAAGGGCTTCCATCTCTATCAACCAATGTGATGAGGACCTGCGCCATCTCTTTCTCTAACCATGGGACTGGAGTGAGTGATCCATCTATGGGGTGACCGTATATATCTGGGTCGCCGTCATCGCTTCCAAGTATCAGTCCATCGATGACATCGCCGCCTGAATCCAGTAAAGGAGTGGCGGCACAAAAATTAAGGCCTTTCTCAAAAAGTGATTCTGCTTCATGGATATCTATTCGTTTGCCACGAATGATCCCATTGTTATCTGGCATCATGACTTCAACGCCAGCAGTATTTGGGTGACTCTCAAGAAATTGTTTTAGTTCGGTCACGATCAGTCGCTCTTTCCAAAAACGAGTTTTCGTCTCCATTCAAGTGCTGCTTTGATGCCGTCTTTCTTGAGCACGTCATAAAAATCTGATTTTTCATCGTAATCCGTTGTTTCAAGCAACATATTAGCCTCCGATGCATCGGCGAGCGCTGTTCTCATGCCACTGATCTCAAGCGTTTTATTGATGGCTTTTTTGGTGATTGCCACAGACATCATGTCATTGGCTGCAATGGTTTCTGCAAATTCCATGCCGGCAGACTCAAGATCATCTTTTTCAACCACTCGATTGATGAGGCCCATCTCATAGATTCTCTGTGCAGGTATCCGTTTGTCTGCACAAAACAAAATCTCCTTAGCAAGCTTGGGTCCTGTTAACCATGGTAAATTCAGTACGACTATTCCGCTGGCTATGGATACTTCTGGCTCACCAAACATTGCACACGTTGAAGCCACGGTCAGATCGCAACTCAGTGCCAACTCCATGGCGCCGCCCAAGCAGTATCCTTGAACACAAGCAATGGTTGGTTTGGGCGAATCCCAAAACCGCATGATGGTATCAAAATCATTTTGCAATGCAGCACGAATGTCTTCGTCTTTGTCTGATGACCAAACTTCATCATCCAGATCAAAGCCTGCTGAAAAAGATTTCCCATTCGCTTTAACCACAATCGCACGAATTGAATGATCCTCTTCTGCCTTATCCATTGCGGCATTCATCTCAGCCATCATGGTTGTATCGATTGCATTGAGTTTATCTGGCCTATTTAAAGTCAGCAGTGCAACAGGTCCATTGACCTCATATGTGAGCGAATTACTCAAAAGTATTTAACCGAGGTTGTACCAAATGGATTTGCTTTGCGTATAACCCAATACAGAGTCAAAACATGAATCCTTGGTATTGCCAGATTGCTTGTAGCCACCGAATTCAAAAGTCATGTCACCCACATCGTAACAATTGACATAAACCATCCCTGATTCAATGTCTTTTGCCATATTATGAGCTCGACTGACATTGCTCGTCCAAACCGATGCACAAAGACCATAGATCGTATCATTGGCCATTGCCACCGCTTCTTCTTCAGAATCGAATGGAATGATAGAAGCCACAGGTCCAAATATTTCTTCGCGGCCAATGGTCATGTCGTTGTTCACATCAGCGAACATGGTTGGCTCAACAAAACATCCCGACTCAAGTCCGGTTGGAATGTTGCCGCCAAATTTCAGTTTTGCACCTTCATTCTTGCCCGATTCAATAAAGCCCAATACTCTTTTTTGAGCATTTGCAGACATCAATGGGCCCATATTGGTCTCTGGATCCAATGGATCACCAGGTGTATACGCGCCTTGTCCTTCGGCAATGAACTGATCAACGAAATCTGCATAAATTGCTCTCTCAACATAGATTCTAGATCCTGCGTTACAGACTTCGCCCATGTTTGCATAAATCGAATCATAGGCTGTCGAAACAGCAAGCTCCATATCAGGCAAATCAGCAAAATAAATCATGGGTGATTTACCGCCGGTCTCAAGACTGACCTTTTTCATATTGGACTGACCGGCATATTGCAATAGAAGTTTCCCAACTTCAGTTGATCCCGTGAATCCAATCTTGGAAACGTCTTGATGAAGAGCCAATGATTGTCCGGCCTCTTCTCCGTGCCCAGTGACCACATTGAATACTCCAGGAGGACCACCTGCTTCAACAAAAAGCTCGGCCATTTTTATGCATGAGTGAGGCGAATGCTCGTCTGGTTTAAGCACGATTGAATTTCCTGCAGCCAAAGCCGGAGCAATCTTCCAAACTCCCATCAGGAGTGGATAATTCCATGGAGATATCAGTCCAACCACACCATATGGCTCTCTAACAGAAAGGTTTAGAGCTTTCTCATGCGTGTTGGCAACTTTTCCATACATCTTATCGATGCACTCAGCCATGAAACGAATATTCACTGCCGAAGCAGGAACATCAACATTCAAACAATCGCTGATCGGCTTACCCATATTCATGGAATCCATGAGTGCCAATTCTGCAGTATTTTCTTGAAGAAGGTCAGCGAACTTCATCATGATGCCCATTCTCTTCCTGGGTGCCATCTTCCTCCAAGTTCTTGCTTTAAAACTTTCCTTTGCTGCAGCAACAGCCTTATCGATGTCTTTTTCGTTTCCTGCTGCACATGTGCCACAAACCTCATTGGTTGCAGGATTAATGACTTCTATCTTTCCGCCATCTGCTGCATCAACATACTCACCATTAATGAAACATCTTCCTTCGAATATACTCTCGGCATCGCTAGCCATATTGGCCCAATCGTCTTTAGACAATGCTTTTGCGCTTCTCGCATCCATTCCTTTCTCCTAGTTTTTATTTATTTTGCTGATGCAAAGATATCAATGCATCAACGGCTATACAATTATCGTTTCCTAATATTACGGGATTTAAATCAATTTCACATACTTGATTACTTAACTCTACTGCGATCACTGAAAATCTCGATGCAAATTCTGCAAATGCATCAAGATCGGCTGGCTTTGATCCGCGATAACCCTCAAGCAATGTTTTCATTTTCAGTTTACTTAGAGCCTTTTTTGCCATCTCTTTGGAAAAGGGTGGCATGAGAGTAATGGCATCATTCATTGCCTCGGCATAGTATCCTCCAAAACCAATTGTCACCATGGGGCCAAGTTGCTGATCTGTGGTCATTCCAACTATCATTTCAACTCCCTCCGATTGAACCATCTTTGCGAGCAAAGCATTGCCTGGCAGTTTCTCTTGAAGCTCTTTATATGAAGATCTGAGCTCTTCTTCTGAATCGATATTGAGGTAAACGCCACTCAACTCAGATTTATGATAAACATCTTCAACTGCAGTCTTGAGCACAAGAGGGAAGCCCATTTCCTTCGCTGTTGAGACCAATTCTTCCTCATTCTCGATGATATTGCTTTGATTGGCACTCAAGCCTAGATTAAAAAACATATTGAGCGCTTCGGCTTCGCTCACAAAATCACTTTGATCCAATTGATCTTGATATTTTTTCAAGGCATCCGAATCAAGATCGATGTCGATTGCATCCTTCATGCTTAGAAAATCTCTGTATTGATGCAAACATCTGACTCCAGCAAGAAATGAGTGCAATCCATCGATAACAGGCATTCCGTTTTGGCTTAATTCAAGCACTAAGGGATCCGTGCCTGTGCCTTGCCTATTGCTCACCAAGAAAACTGGCTTGCCTGTTTGCTGATTGGTTTGCTCCAAATAATCAACGTATTCAGGAAATATTTTTCCCAAAGGTCCTCTGTCCATCACGATGGCTCCCATTGAAGCATTCGAGTCACTCAACATAGCAATCATTGAATCAATCATTATTTGGTCGGCATCTCCCAATCCCTTGCCCCAAGCATCCAGTGGGTTTACAGGAGGAAGTCCTGGATCAAGTATCTCTTCTAGTTTCTGAGTGGTGGCTTCTTCGAGTTCTGCAAATTCAACCCCTTGTTGATCTGCAATGTCGATGATGAGTTGTCTTTCACCGCCAGAGTCATGCATAGAAACCATGTTTCCATTTGCCAATGAATGCGGTTGATCAAACATGATCAAAGTTGTAGCAAGTTCATCCATGTCTGCAACCCTTTGTATGCCATATTTATCAAACAAAGCATTGTAACAATCATCGACTCCAGCCAAACCACCGGAATGCGAAACCGTGAGTTCTGCAGAGCGTTCGGTCCTTCCCGTTTTCAATACAACAATGGGAATTCTTTTTTCATTTGCCAATTCAAATGACTTGATCATCTGATCGGGTTTGCGAATGGTTTCAAGGAATAATCCAACCACGGTTGTGCTTTCTTGATGAAGAATATAGTCAAGGTAATCCTCAGCCCCCACTGTCAACTCGGATCCCGATGAGACAGAAAGGTTTAGATTGATCCTTTCCTCACAATCGATGATTCCGGCAACGCCAGAGCCTGATTGACTGATGATGCAAACTCCTCCGGGTTCATGGTTGGGCCTTGAAAAGTGACCATTGACCCAAACGCCTTTCTCAATATGAAAAAATCCCATTCCATTGGCGCCACACAAAAGGATGTCTGCTTCTTTGAGTTTTGTTTGAATGCGATCTTTTAAGTATGGCTTCTGATCATCATCTAAATACAACATCGACATCATTGACATTGCTTTGACACCCGCCTCAATGGCAGCATCAACCAAACCCTCTACTCGTTCATCAGAAACCGCAAAAATTGCGTGTTCAACTTTTTCAGGAAGTGATTTGAAATCGGGGTAGCATGGCACGCCAAATGCATCTTCATTTTTGGGATGAAGCCCATATAATTTACCCTTAAAGCCGCCTCGTTGTAGGTTTTTGATCACGCGACTTCCCATGCCGCCGGAGGTTGTTGCTCCAACGATAACAATACTCTCTGGGTCTAACAGTGGGTCCAGGCGGTGAGGCATATTCGCTTAATACAGTTCTGCTGGGGTGACTTTTCTTCTTTCCGGATCAAAGAAAGGTTTAGTGACAATGGTCGCTTCTTCCATCACTTTATTCCATTCCAAATCCTTCTGATAATAAATCTCAGCAATGATCTTGTCTTTTCCTTTCTTCCAAGGATCATGAAGAGATGCATAGGCAATATTTGCTTTAGCGCTGGGAGAAAACATCGCAGAAGTTACGTTGCCTATTTTCTTTCCAGACTGATTGTAAAGATAGGCGCCTTCTGCCGGTTTATTCCCATTGATATTTAATTTTACGAAAGTGTATCGTGATCCTCTTTTCTTTTCCTCAATCAGAGCCTCTCTTCCATTAAAGACTGGCTTAGAAAGATCAACCAACCACGACAAACCCAACTCAAATGGTGACCTGGTTGAACCGGGCCTGATGGCATCCTCTGCAACCATAAAATCGTGTCCTGGAACCAGAAGACCGGCTTCAATTCTCACTAAATCCAATGCATCCAATCCAAAAGGTTGTATGCCATATATTTTACCTTTTTCAAACAATGCATCCCAAAAACTCAAAGCCGCATCGTTGGCCATACATGCTTCATAGCCAAGATCACCGGAAAAACCGGTTCTCGAAATGATGATCTCATGGCCTTGGAAGTCATAGTGTTTGATATCAAATGGCTTCAAGTGCTCAACGCCTTCAAATCCAATGGCTTTGAGGATGCTGCAAGACGTCGGTCCCTGAATTCCCAAACAAGCAATGTCATCGGTAATTTCTTCAATTTTGACATCAAAACCAATTGCAGAATTCTCAAGGTTATCGATCTGTCTTTCAACGCACAACAACCAATATTCATTCTCTCTAATGTGAAAGACGGTACCGTCGTCGATCACTTGGCCTGCTTCATCACACCAAACCACATAACCCACTCTGCCTACTGCAATCTTATTCATGTCTCGAGTAAAGAAACGATTCACAAACTCAGCGGCATCGGGTCCTGTTATTTTCTGCTTGACCATCGGAGTGTAATCAATGACTCCAGTGGTATTTCTGACTGAGAAATACTCGAGGTCTGTTCTGAAATAGTTTGTTGGAACGGTGTAATCTTTCCATCGAGACCACTCATTGAGAATATTCAATTCTGAAGTTCTCTCATGAAACGGTGTTTTATAGACTGAAGTTTTGTAATGATCTTGTCGCAACATCCTAGGACTCCTTACTGATAATTTCGTTTGCTGCATTTCTTCCGGCCAAGCCCATTAATCCTCCGCCAGGGTGTGAACCTGCTCCGCATAAATAAAGTGATTCAATGGGGGAATTGTATTGGGCCTTTCCAGGTATTGGTCTGAGCATTAAGAATTGATCAAATGTCAATTCACCGTGATGCCATTGCCCTCCGGTTATGCCGTATTCTTCTTCAATGTCCTTGGGCGATAACAGCTCGGCATGAACAATTAATCCTTTGATTCCAGGTGCCATTTCTTCCAATTGATTGAGGCAACTTTCAAGAACCACTGGATTAGACTGATCCCAACCATCTTTCAACTCATATGCCGTGTTGTTGACAACAGCAGAGAGGACATGATGTCCTTTAGGTGCAAGTGTTTTGTCATGGATTGACGGAATGATGATTTCCATGGGCAGTTGGTCTGAGCACTCGCCGTATTTCGTATGATCATGAGCCAATTCGAGATATTTCATACTGGGAGCATTGATGATTCGATGTCCCAAGTCTTCTTGCTCGACTCCCTTGAATTTTGGCAATCCACTTAATGCCAAGTGAAGTTTTGAGGTATTGCCTCTCATTCTTATGTTGCTGATCTTATGCACATAGTGGGATTCTAGATTCTTTGGCCCAACTAAGCACATGAAGGTGCTCCTAGGATCAATTCCAGAAACCACAATGTCTGCATTCACCTTCTCACCGGACTCTAGAATAAGCCCTGTGATTTTATTCTCTTCATTCAAATCGATTTGCTTGACTGGTGAATTGGTATGAATTTTAACACCGGCTGATTCAGCGGCTTTTTGAAGTGCTTGTGTATAGGAGCTCATTCCACCTTCAGGTATGGCATAGCTGCCTTGAACCCCATTAAGATCACCCGTGAGTTGATGCAAAAAGGTAATGACGCTGTTGTTGGTTCTTGGTCCCAATCGGTTTCCTAACAGAGCATCCAAAGCGATTGAGCCTTTCATGTGTTCGTGATCGATGAATTCGTTTAAAACATCATGAATGTTCACGGCAATATATTTCAGCATTTGCCTCATGGCGTCTTTGCCCATGCTTCTCAGATTCCAGCCCAAACTCATCAAACGCGTCATATCCTTGGATTCATTGGATCCCAATCTTGGCGGTGCTGTTTGATAGGATTTTTTAAAGAAGCCTGAAAGCTTTTTCATGGTTTGTCTGAATTCTTTGTACTCTTCTTGCTCTTTCATGGTGATGTCATCGCCAGTGACAGTGTCGTCATCAAAAATCAGAGCATTTCCATTTGGATTAATGGATATTGTTTTCAGCCCACTTGCAGCAAATGCTAGACCGTGTTTATTCAGGTTTAGTGATTTATGTATCTTGGTATCGGTTTGATGCAAAAGATGTGCGACTCCTGGGACCTTATACCCATCAACCAATTCTTTGGTTGAGGCCATGCCGCCAACCTCTGAACGTGATTCATAAAGTTCCACATTAAAACCTGCTTTTGCTAAATAAGCTGCACTCACCAAACTGTTATGTCCGCCGCCAATAATGGCTATATTTCTATTCTTTCTAGTCATCGTTTTCAGCCTCAGGAACAATATTTTTTCGTTTAAGATCGTACAATATTTCTCTGGCAGCATTGGCTCCTGGAGCTGCCATCACGCCTCCCCCCGGATGCGTGCTTGATCCGCACATATAAAAGCCCTTCACAGGACCTCTAAATTGCGCATAGCCTGGAAAAGGTCTATTGAAGAACATTTGATCCATGGTCAACTCGCCTTGAAAAATATTCCCCTCAGTGAGTCCAACCTCATTCTCTATGTCCTGAGGTGTTCGGATTTCTGCATGAACAATTAGGTCTTTAAAGTTGGGGCTATGCTGTCCAATCTGATCAATCACAGTCTTGCCAAAGCCTTCTCTGTCTTTATCTGTCCATTCACCCGTTGCCAGTTTTGGCGGAGCATATTGAACAAACACAGACATGTAATGTTTTCCTGGTGGCGCCATTGTTGGGTCTGTCATTGTTGGAATCAGAGTGTCGCAGTAAGGATCTTGTGACCATCGACCGTTCTTCCAGTCATCATAGGCTCTCTCGATCCTCTCTAGTGAATCAATAAAATGCATGTCGGCATAAATCAGTGGATTGTCTTTCCCCATGGCTGGGAAATCTGGCAGACCATCCAAAGCGATATTGAGCTTCCCTGATGATCCATTGAACTTATAGTTATCAACTTGTTTGAGTATTTTTGCATTCAAATCCTCAGGATCAAACAGATCCTGATAGGTGCGTCGGGCATCTAAGTTAGAGACCACATTTTTTGCATAATATTCATCACCATTTGCCAGCACCACACCCGTGGCTTTGCCATTCTTGACCTGGATTTGAGTGACTTCCGCCTCGGTTAAAATCTCACCATCGTATTCCTGCAGAGCACCTGCAAGCGCTTTTGATACTGAGCCCATTCCACCTCTTGCGAATCCCCATGAACCAATGCTTCCATCCACTTCTCCCATGTAATGATGGAGAAGAACGTAAGCCGTACCCGGTGAATATGGTCCAAGAGCTGTGCCAATAATTCCGCTTCCAGATAAGGCCGCTTTGACAATATCGGATTCAAAATATTCCTCTAGATACTCGGCTGCACTCATGGTGTAGAAACGGATCGTCTCGTATATGGTTTGTTCACCCAAGCCATAAAGTCTCTTAAATAACCAAACCAATTCGTTTAGATCTTTTGGCCTGAAAGAGGTTGGATCTGGAGGTGTTCTCAATAGCAATGGCTTAATGAATCGACACTGCTTGGAAACGTCTCTTCCAAAACGAACATATGCATCGGCATCTTTCTTGGAAAAGCGACCAATCTCTCTTCGTTGCAAGTCATGATCCGAATATCCCCCAAAGATATTTCCGTCTTCCATAAAGGTAACGCTGCCGCCATAAGCAATGACTTGAAGCCCGTGTTTTTGTAAATTGAGATCCCGATATATTTCTGGCCTCAGCAAGCTGCAAACATAGGAACAGTTTGAATACACCCAACCATCATGCAGCTCTCTGCTGACTGCTGCTCCACCTATGTAATCATTTTTTTCTAAAACCAAAACCTTTAAGCCAGATTTGGCAAGGTAGGCTGCATTGGTCAGACCGTTATGACCAGCGCCTATTACTATTGCATCATAGTTTTTCAAGACTCATCTCCAAGTGTTCTATCGAGTGCCGATTCAAATGCGTCAAGCGTTGGTTGCATCGCATCCTTCGCATGAGCCTCGCAAATGAACCAAGGTTCCCTAGGGTCGAATTCGCATAATACCCCATCTTCAAGCATCTCTTCAGCAACTTTCTCATAAAAAGGGTAATTGGAATATCTGAAATCTCTGGCATTTGTTGGGGGCGTTTCTGAGAAGAAGAGTCCTGACATCGATGGGTGGCCAGTGAAAGAATGCTCTATGTCTCTTTTTTTCAAAATATCGCTGATCCCTTCTTTCAACTTTTCACCATAGTTTGCAACGGTTTCCAAGGCATCGGTGTTTTGTATAATTTCCAGCGTCTTATTTGCTGCAGAAATTGCAACAGAATGTGCAGTGAATGTTCCGCCATGAAGAACGCCGCCGTATTTGATGTGCCTCATGTACTCTTCTTTTCCTGCCAATGCAGCAATCGGATAACCGTTGGCAATTGATTTGGCGAATGTGCATAAGTCTGCTTCGATGCCGTAAAGTTCTTGAACGCCTCCCTTGGCGACGCGAAAACCGGTTTTGACTTCATCAATAATCAAAATGACATCATATTTAGTACAGAGATCACGAACCGCTTGCATGTATTCTTGCGTGGCTGAAATTGAGCAGCAATTACCCAGTATCGGCTCGATCATGAGCGTTCCTATTTCATTGTGTTTTTCTTTCAAGAGATCTTCGAGTGCATTTGCATCATTAAAAGGAACAAGTGAAACCAAGTCTTTTGTAATGCCTGGAACTCCAGCACTGGAAGATTTAATTTCTGGTTCGCCTTTCTCTGGATCCCATTCATCAATATCTATGTCCCAAAGTGCCGCATCCCAAACGCCGTGATATCCACCCTCGACCATGATGTATCCATCTCTTTTGCTGACTGCTCTTCCCACACGAAGCGCTGCCATGACTGCTTCTGTGCCTGAGTTTGAGTATCGAACCAATTCTGCAGATGGAACCATGGAAGAAATTTTCTGAGCCACTTCATATTCCAATTCAGTCGCAAGAGCAAAAACACCGCCAATTTCTATGCCTTCTCTGGCCGCCTGATCAACTCTTTCATCGGCGTAACCGAGAATGTATGGGCCATAAGCTAAACGGTAATCAATGTATTCATTGTCATCCAAATCCCAAAGCCTGCATCCCTTTGCTCGCTTGATGTATATGGTTTCGTCATCGCCCCAGTATCTAAAGTTTGAGGTCACTCCAAGCGGGAGTTTATTTAATGCTTTTTTAAAATGTTCGTTGCTTTTCTTTAATGATCTTTTACTCATATGAGTTCTCTTATTTTTTATTGGGGTATGTGCGGAATTCGCCAATGGCGAACGAAACTTGGATTAGTTTCTTGTGTAGATTATGTTGAATCGAGAATCTAGTAAATACATCATATGGATTAAATAGTATCCAAATAAAGTGGAGTTTCAAAGGAAAATCGTTCATGTCAAATATCGGAAAAACCTCTGACATCATAGATGCCGTTGAGACAATTAGAATTCAAGCAAATAACATTGAGTTCGAAGTCGATGTGCAAGGCGAAGGTGAAACATTAATTCTTTGCCTGCATGGCTGGCCTGAACACAGCATTACCTGGCGATTTCAAATGTCTCATTTTGCAAATCTTGGTTATCGTGTTTGGGCTCCCAATTTGCGTGGCTATGGCAACAGCGACAATCCAAAAGGAATGAACAATTATCAGATTGAGATTCTGATGGAAGACGTGGCTGGAATCATTGAAGCCTCGGGCGCAAAAGAAGTCATACTTCTCTCACACGATTGGGGAGCATTGATTGCATGGCACTTTGCAATGCGATATCCGGATAAAATAGAACGGCTGATCATCTGCAATGTCCCTCATCCGGCTCGGTTTATTAAAAGCATGAAAACACTCGAACAATGGATGCGATCATGGTACGTCTTATTTTTCCAAATTCCGTGGCTTCCAGAATTATTGACCCGTAAGTTTAAAACGGGGCAATTGATAAAATCCGGTGCAGCACGTGCAGCACGAAAAAGAAACTATCCGGATGACGTTGTTCAACTCTATGATGACAATGGCTCACGTAAGAGTAATCGCACAGCCATGTTCAACTATTATCGAGCAATGCTGAGAGGCGGAGGACTTTACCGGCAGTGGAAAATGGGGTTCCCAATGATTGATATTCCGACTCTCATGTTATGGGGTGAAAAAGACATTGCCCTATCAATCAGAAGCACCTTCGGCACAGAAGAGTATGTTTCTAATCTGACGCTTCGATATCTCAAAGGCATTTCACATCATGTTCAACAAGATGCACCCGAAGAGGTGAATCACATGATTGAAGCCTTCTTAAAAGATCATGAAGTTCCTGAATACTTGAACATAAAAAATGATTGATAATTTCTTAACAAGTCTCAGTGAATCAGAGTAATATTTATTCTCGGTATTTTTAGTTGATGGAGAAATTGAATGCACATTAATTTACCTAACGATGTAAAAGAATGGATTGAAATTGCAGAAAGCTTTCTGCAAGAAACAAAGCCCTGGGAAGTTGAAGCAGAAATGAACAGCGGCAAAGTTCCAGTAGAAATCGATGCAAAACACAGACAAATGGCAATTGATCTTGGTTTATCCAGTATGGATATGCCGAAGAAGATCGGCGGTCAAGAATTATCCAATCTACATCAAGTCGCTGTTTGGGAAGTCTTGGGTCGAAGCACAAATGCGCTCACTTGGTGCTTCTCTGAACCCCAAGCATGGATGCTTGAAGCATGCAGTGAAGAGCAAATTAAAAAATACATTCTGCCTATAATGGATGGAAGCCGACACGAATGTTATGCGATCACGGAATCCGAATCTGGATCAGAACTTGATGTTTCAGCCACTGCGAAAAAGGTCGATGGTGGATACATCGTCAATGGTGAGAAATGGTATGTAACCGGTGCCAATCATGCAGACTTCTTTTTTATTCAAGCGGTCATTCATGACGGTGATGATGAAATTGGTGATGCGTTGTTTTTCTTGGACATGGATCAGGAAGGCATAGAACATGTTCGAACGCCTCTTTTCTCTCACACATTCGATAGCCATCATCCAATTTATAAATTCAATGACGTCTTCATCCCTGAAGAGAATCTGATTGGATCAGAAAATGATGGGATGAGTTACTCTCTTGCCTGGTTTAGAAGAGAGCGGTTAATGATTGCGGCACGGTGTTGCGGAGCCGCTGCAAGGCTGATCGAAGAAGCGAGTGAATTTGCTCAAGATCGAAAGGTCAAGGGCGGACTCTTATCGGAACAACAAGCCATTCAATTTATGTTGGCCGACAGCGTGACTGAACTCTGGGCAGCAAGATTGATGTTGTACGAGACAGCAATGGCTCATGATCGGGGAGATGATCTCAAAGCGCTTCATTATCGATGTTCAGCAGTGAAGCTGTTTGCCTCAGAAATGGCAAATAAAGTGGCTGACAGAGTGGTTCAGATCTTTGGTGGCAGAGGCTATATGAGGGAATTCGCCGCGGAGCGATTCTATAGAGAGCTTAGGGTGGATCGTATTTGGGAAGGCACTTCAGAAGTCCAACGCCTAATCATTGCTGGGGGCCTCCTGAGAAAAGGTCTGAAGAAACTCTAGAAGAGAAAAAACCATTGAGAAATAAACCAGCCATTCTAGATTGGATTTATATCATTGGCCTTTCAGCTGTGTGGAGCAGTGCATTTGTGTTTATTAAAAAAACTGCCCCAATATTTGGAGCGGTTGGATTGGTATTCATGCGTCTATTCATTTCCTCTATTATTCTCAGTCTTTTGTTCATTCGTCCGAAACATTTTGCAATCATCCGCGAAAACATCGTTCCTATTTTTATCGTCGGGGCTACAAATGTGACCATTCCATTCATGTTTTTTGCCCTGTCTGCTTTTTACATCAATGCGGGATCTATGGCCGTGGTGAATGGCAGCACACCGCTGTTTGCTTTTTTATTCTCAATTCTATTATTAGGCTTCGCTTTCAGGTGGATTCAATTTTTAGGAATCCTAACCGGTATCATTGGGCTGTGTATTTTTGTTGGAATGGATGCAATGGAATTTCATCCACTTGCAAACCTATCTGCAGTAATGGGGGCTATGATGTATGGCGTCTCAATGGTTTATATTTTTAAGCTAAACTTTGAAGACACAAAACTCATGGCAGCAGCAAGTATGGTTGCTGCGACTATTTGCATCAGCCCCCTGCTTTTATTTTTCCCCATACCTTGGAATATTGTCACTGGTGAATCCATGCTGCATGTGGTTTATCTAGCCACGTTTTGCACTGGTCTGGCATACATTCCTTATTTCATTCTGATTCGAAATGTGGGTCCCGTGAGCACTTCAATTATTGCGATGCTTGTACCCGTTTTTGGGATGATGTGGGCTTATATTTTGCTTGAAGAACCAATAACATTATTGATGTCTATAGGCTGCTTGTTTATTGTTATAGGTATCTTGATGACCAATGTCATTGGAAACAAAAGCGAAAATAAACCTGGATAACTCAATTCAAATATGAAATTAACTTTGATAAAGGCTTTATTGCCCATCCTTTTTTTTGCACAGCTTGCATCGGCAGAGGGCGTGGTTAACTTTTATAACTGGGCGGATTATATTGGTGAATCAACGATTAGGGACTTTGAGAAAGAATATGGAATAAAGGTCAATTACGACCAATACGATTCGTCTGAAATCGTTGAAGCAAAACTGCTGGCTGGGAATTCTGGATATGATTTAGTGGTTCACTCAAGCATGTACTCAAAAAGATTGATGCCACTAAAGATCTTTCATGAGATCGATCCTTTGAAGCTTTCTAACTATGAACTTTTAGACCCAATGCTTATGGAAATGCTTGATGAGATTGACTCTGGGAATCGAATCATGATTCCTTACAGTTATGGCTCAACAGGAGTCAGTTATGACGCGAATAAAATCTTTGCCAGAGATCCCAATCCACCCATAGGGAGTGCTGCCATGCTGTATGAACCAGACACCCTTTCTAAGTTTTCAGATTGTGGCATCATCATGCTTGACTCACCAACAGATGTCATCCCTCAAGCGCTTGTCTATCTGGGTTACGATGACAGCTCAAAGGATCCAATTGAACTCGATGAAGCAGAAGAGCTTTTGCATGGAGCAAGGCCGTTTATCAAAAAATTTACATCCTCCACACTGCTCAATGATCTTGCCAATGGCGATGCCTGTATTGCAATGAGTTGGGCTGGAGATTATGCGACCGCTAAAGATCGTGCAGAGGCAGCGGGCAAAGATATAGATCTGAGGTATTTTGTGCCTGAAGAAGGCGGGCTTCTCTGGGTGGACATCATTGTGATACCTGAAGATGCAGAAAATTTAGAAAATGCATACTTATTGCTTGATTATCTGCTGCGACCAAAGGTGAGCGCGGATTTCGTGAATTTGACACATTATGCGAGTCCCGTGCCTGATGCCAAAGAGTTCATCAAAGAGGAGATCTTTTCAGATCCGGCGGTCTACCCCACGCCTGAAATCATGGGTCGACTATTCTTCACAGAGGTTGATCCGCCAAAATACAGTAGAATCAAAACAAGGATTTTCAGTCGATTTAAGACAGGGATTAAAAAAAGAGAGAAAGAATGACAGAGAATGAAAATAATTACATTGAGATCAAAGGGGTCAGCAAAAATTTTGGTGACGTTGTAGCGGTCGATAATGTCAATTTAGAAATCAAAAAAGGCGAGCTTTTTTCAATACTCGGGGCATCAGGCTCTGGGAAAACAACTTTGCTCAGAATACTGGCTGGATTGGAAATGCCAAGCCAAGGGAACGTCTTGATAGATGGGATAGACATGACCGCCATGGCCCCCTATGAACGTCCAGTCAATATCATGTTTCAAAATTATGCATTGTTCCCTCACATGTCCGTGTTTGACAACATTGCTTATGGATTGAAGAAAGAGGGTCAGACCAAAGAAACAATAGAAGAAAAAGTTCAACGAATGTTATCGCTCGTGAAGCTCGAGGGCTATGACAGTAGAAAGCCCAATCAACTATCAGGTGGGCAATCACAGAGGGTTGCTTTGGCAAGATCCTTGATCAAAGAGCCAAAAGTTCTTCTTTTGGATGAGCCCATGGCAGCGCTGGACAAAAAACTTCGTCAAAGCACTCAATTCGAATTGATGGATATTCACGATGGTTTGGGAATTACATTTATAATCGTGACCCACGATCAAGAGGAAGCCATGACGCTCTCTGACAGAATTGCAATCATGGAGCAAGGGCAGTTTGTACAAATTGGTTCGCCCAATCTAATTTATGAAAATCCAAAATCTAAATTTGTGGCCGACTTCTTGGGCAATATCAATCTACTGGATGCAACAGTCATGCAGCGTGATCAAAATCAGATTGTTCTGAACTGCAAAGCTTTGGGCGGTGATTTATCATTGCAAGACAAAAACAACTTTGATCAATCCGGGGAAATTTCTGTTGCGCTCAGACCGGAAAAAATCATGATCGAGAAAGAAGCGCCGATCGGTGAAGATAAAACTTATGTAAAAGGCTTGGTTGAAGATTTTGGTTATTTTGGAAATCTATCCATTTATAGAGTCCGGGTCGAAAGCGGCGACATTATTCAAGTCAGCAAACAAAATAGAGATCGGGCAGAGCAATCGATTAAATGGGAAGATGAAGTGTATCTTTCCTGGGAAAATGAAAATCTGATCTTACTGGCTGACTAGTGTCTGGAATACTGATAAACAATAATAACTCCCTAAGAGAGAACCTATGGAGGCACTTCATTGTTGCCATTCCATATATTTGGTTGTTGTTGTTCTTTCTGGCGCCATTTGTGATTGTATTCAAAATCAGCCTGGCAGATCCAATCATTGCACAACCCCCTTTCACACCTTTCTTCAGCGAAGGAGAAAATGGAGGCTTCTCGGTCTTTACAACGTTCGATAATTTTCTCTACTTGTTTCAGGACTCTTTGTATTTTGTCACTTATCTTAATTCGGTTAAGTTGGCCTTTATCTCAACTGTGTTTACGCTACTAATTGGCTATCCAATTGCTTATGGCATCGCAAGATCTCCTCAGCCAACGAGGAATATTTTGCTCTTATTGGTTGTGATTCCCTTCTGGATATCATTTCTTTTAAGGGTTTACTCTTGGATGGGAATCCTTAAGACGAATGGTCTAATCAATGGCTTTCTACTCTGGCTTGGTCTAATCGATCAACCGCTAGAGCTGCTCTATACGGATACCGCGGTATACATCGGCATGGTTTATTCATACTTGCCATACATGATTCTTCCACTCTATGCGAATCTTGTGAAACTCGATGTAAGACTGCTGGAAGCGGCTTCAGATTTGGGTGCAAAAAGATTTCAAGGATTCCTGGATGTAACCTTGCCACTTTCCCTACCGGGAATAATCGCAGGTTGTTTATTGGTCTTTATTCCTGCCATTGGTGAATATGTCATCCCTGCGCTCCTTGGAGGAGCCGATACATTGATGATCGGAAGAGTGCTTTTTGATGAATTCTTTCTCAATAGAGATTGGCCAGTCGCATCGGCCGTTGCGATTGTTTTACTTCTATTATTGGTCTTGCCAATTGTTTATTTCCAGAAAAGACAAGCACAAGAAACTTCAGAGGTTGCAGCGTAATGTTGAATCAAAGATCACGCTTTATTTTCTCTGCTTTGTGCTTCGGCTTTGCCTTTCTTTATGTCCCAATCCTTTTGGTCATCATCTACTCTTTCAATGATTCTCGATTGGTCACGGTCTGGGGTGGCTGGACTTTAAAGTGGTACGTTGAACTGTTCAATAACGAAAACATTCTCAATGCTGCCCTGCTCAGTTTTAAAATAGCTGCAATCACTGCAACCTTTGCAACCATCATGGGTACGATGGCTGGCTTTGTCATGGCGAGACTGAAAAGTTTCCGAGGAAGAATGCTGTTCTCAGGAATGATTGCATCGCCATTGGTAATGCCTGAAGTGATCACAGGATTGTCCTTGTTGTTGCTTTTTGTATCGCTTCAAGATTTCATTGGTTGGCCATCATCCAGAGGGATGAATACGATAACGATTGCACACATTACATTCTCAATGGCTTATGTCGCAGTAATCATACAATCAAGATTGACAGAAATTAACGATTCCTTGGAGGAAGCGGCCATGGACTTGGGCGCAAGACCGCTCAGAGTATTGTGGGACATTACGCTTCCAATTATATTTCCCGCCATGATTTCTGGATGGCTTCTATCATTCACCTTGTCGTTGGATGATCTGGTGATCGCAAGTTTTGTATCGGGTCCTGGAGCCACAACCCTTCCGATGCTGATATTTTCGAAAGTACGTCTGGGTGTTTCGCCGGACATCAATGCATTGGCAACGATCTTGATTGCAGTGGTCACGATTGGATTGTGTGTTGCTGCATGGATCACATCAAGGCAAAATAGATCAGCAAATTAAATCGGCTTAGAAACTACAATGGCAAAAGATGAACATTCTGCACTAAAGGCATCGTTTGAGAGAGCGCTCGAATTCTTGAATGCCGGCGATCATGTGATGGCAGAAAAAATCTGCAGGAAGACAATCAAAGAGGTTTCAAACAGCGACCCAAATATTCAGGTATTGCTTGCCGTCTCTTTAATCAGACAGGGTCGTTCTGGATCAGCGGTAAAGCGCTTAAAGCACACCCTTAGAGCATTTCCAGATTTCCCACCCGCGCACGAAGAGCTGGGCAATGCACTGCTGGCACAAAATAAACCGGAAAATGCAATTGATGCTTTCAAAAAAGTGCTCGAACTTAAACCCGACAATGCGAATGCAATGATCAAGTTGGGGAAAATATTTAAGCAACTTGGCAGAAATGATGAGGCCAATGAATTTTACCAATCGGCTTTGTCACTGGAGCCAACAAAAGAACGTCTTGCAACGGCTGCTCAGGCTTTTGCAAAAGGTGAGACCGAACAAGCTGAGAAGATCACAAGAGAAGTCTTAAGAGAACATCCGGAAGATGTTGATGGCCTAAGACTATTGGCTAGCATTGCCAACAAATTAGAGCAAAGGGCCGATGCGATTGTTCTTTTAGAAAAGGCCGTTCAGATCAAACCTCGATTTGCCGGTGCTTGGGCTGATTTGGCTGAAACATATACAGAATCTGAGGATTTTGGAAAAGCACTGGATGCGGTTCAGAGAGTCATAAAACTTCAACCCAATTTACCTTTTGGCCACATGATCAGAGGCAGTATCCTAGGCAAAATGGACGATCACAAGGGATCCATCGAATCTTATGAGAATGCACTCAAAATAGAGCCTCAACACATAGGAAGCAACATGGGCTTAGGAAATATACTCAAGACCATCGGAAGATACGATGATGCTGTAGTTGCTTATAAGAACTGCATTGATGCACAACCCATGTTTTCAGAAGCATATTGGAGTCTTGCAAACCTAAAAACTTATACTTTTGAAGAATCAGAGATCGACAAAATGGAAGAGCACATACAAAATCCCGATCTTCCTCCGCCCAACAAGGCTTTCTTTCATATCGCGCTTGCCAATGCCAAAGAAAAACAAAAAAATTATGGGGAAGCTTGGTATCACTTTTTCACAGGCAACGAACTCAGAAGACAATCTGAAATCTATGATTCAGTGACAACGCAAGTGACCCATGAAACATTGATGGAAACATTTACCAAAGATTTTGTGGAGTCAACAAAAGGAAAAGGGTGCGAGAGTGAAGCGCCGATATTTATACTTGGTTTACCGAGATCCGGTTCCACTTTGATTGAACAAATATTGGCCAGCCATAGCCAGGTAGAAGGCACAAGGGAACTGCCGGATATTTCATTGCTTGGAAGAAAACTGACAAAAATGAAGCCTCCGGGGATCAAATATCCAGATGCTGTGAAACACATGACGGATGAGGAGAAGATTGATTTTGGAGAAGATTATCTAAAAACATCCATGCGATACCGAACAGATAAACCACACTTCATTGATAAAATGCCGAATAATTTTGCACACATTGGATTCATCAAAACAATCCTGCCAAATGCAAAAATCATCAATGCAAAAAGGCATCCTCTTGACAGCTGCGTCAGTTCATTCAAACAATTATTCTATAAAGGACAGTCATGGAGCTATGACTTGTTTGAGATTGGAGAATACTATCTTGAATACGAACGATTGATGAAGCATTGGCATGAAATCTATCCAAATGATATCTATGACATTCAATACGAGAGACTGATTGAAGATCAAGAAGAGGAAACAAAAAAATTGATTGATTATTGTGGCCTTGATTGGGAACAAGAGTGCTTAAGATTCTATGAAAACAAGCGATCGGTTAATACAGCAAGTTCCGAACAAGTCAGGCAACCGATTTACAAGGGTGCAATGTTTGCTTGGAAGAACTATGAATCTGAATTGGGTCCACTTATTGAGATCTTGGATCCAGTTCTAAAGGGTTTGCCTCAAGATTAGTTTTTGTTTGCTTTCTCTCTGATATCGGGTGGCATGTAATCAAATATAAAAGTGATGCGGTCTTCTTTGCCGCGATTCATAACACTGTGTGTGCTTTGATTATTCACCTCATATACCTTGCCTACCTCTAAATGAAATGGCCTTCCGCCAATTGTGAATCTCACTAAATCATTGGTCGTAATAGGTATATGGATTCTATGGGCAATATGAAACGATGGATGTTTATCCGTATGAGGCGTGATTCTCTCTCCAGCAAAAAGTTTGGCTGCCATGGCTCTGATGATTGTTCCGCCCGGTTGATAGTGCTTATTGATAATCTCATCCATAAGAGGGACCGCAGTTTCAGCCAAATTATCCCAGGCCTTTTCTTTGGATACCGTCAATTCTGGCCACCCATCACAGAAGACCATTACCAGTGAACTTGTTTTCTTGTGCACATCAAACATTTCCTGTCGACTAAGATTCTCATTCCAACTCTCTTCATTCAGTGACAGTATCGAATCAATCAATGGCTCTGCATTGATTGCTCCGAGATCTCTAAGCGGTGTTCCAATATCCATTAAATAACCTCTGTTTTGTTAAATTTTAATCATAGGCATAACTTATACAATGAAAAATTAAGCCCATATACAAATACTTTTTGTCTTTCTTATGTTTTTCAATAACTTATAGATTCATATTTTCAATATTGTTGTATATATGCAACACATATTGCTTTGAGTCATTAATTCGCATGTTTTTTTGGCTTGATTAAAGATGATTATCATATAGTATTCATTGGGTAACAGTTCGAAAGACACTGTTTATTAATTTATTTTAGGTAGGAATTAAATTATGTCAAAACTTACAAACACACAAAAAGTAACGAGTGTTGCTGCAGCAGTTACCGCTGCAATGGCCGGTTACACAACCGCACAAGCTCAGCTTGAAGAGATTGTAGTTACCGCAACAAAGAAGTCTGAAAGCCTTCAAGACATTGCAGGTAGTGTACAAGCGATCACTGAGGACACCCTGAAAAAAGCCAACATTATTGGCATGGAAGATTATGCAAAGCTCATCCCAAGTATGAGTTATGTAAATTACACTCCAGGTACGGGTAAAGTTTATTTTAGAGGAATTGCTGATGATAACGGTACGTTTATCTCAGAGGAATCCTCTGCTCTATATCTTAATGAGCAACCAATAACACAGGCTGGTATGGCCGCTGATGTTAGGATGGTTGATGTCAATAGGATTGAAGCACTAGCAGGACCGCAAGGTACCCTTTATGGTTCAAGCGCACAATCTGGTGCAATCAGAATCATCACAAATAAACCGGATACTTCTGAATTCTCTGCTGTCGGCGACATCACTTTGAAAATGATGGACGAAGGCGAAAGCAGCTATGATGTAAGCGGTGTTGTCAATGTTCCTATCTCAGACAACTTCGCAATCAGAGCAGTAGGTTTTACCGCTGAAGACGGCGGATTTGTTGATGTTGTTGACGGAAACAGTGCTAGATTCGGACTAAACAATAACTCAACATTTAACCCAGGCGTGGTTAGAGACGATGTCAATACATTCAAATCAACCGGTGGTCGTTTGGCTGCCCAGTGGGACATGGATGATGGCTACTACCTTTTTGAACTCGCGACTCAAAACAACAGTGCTGACGGTTACAGCTATTTTGATCCGAGCGTGGGAGATCTTCAAAGGGTTTCATTCTACGATGAGCCAAGAGACGATGATTGGACACAAATTGCATTAACCATTGAGAAAGATCTCGGATGGGCAACGCTGATCTCTGCAACATCTTACTTTGATAGAGACGTGTTCTACGTCAATGATCGATCCACTTACTCTATGTATTTTGGTACGTTCTGCTACTACTACAACGGCTATGCAAGCAGCTCTAGGTATTGCTTCCAACCTGTAGGCACAAGCTATGCTTATAACGATGTGCCAGGATTCAATATTCTGGATCAGTGGAATTCATCTAAAACTCAAGAGTTCAGACTTTCCAATCAAACAGACGATCTAGATTGGATCGTTGGTCTCTTCTATCAAGAAAGAGAAGAGGGCTGGGATTTCGAAACGGAAACACACAACTACAGAAATTCAGCAGGTTATGCAAACCAAATGAATTATGTTTCTACTTATCTTCCGGATCGTTTACCAGTAGCTCCAAGTGACATTTGGTGGGCTTCATACGACAGAACCGAATGGGAAACCATGGCTATCTTTGGTGAAGTCAACTACCGATTCGATGAGAACTGGGAACTGACACTAGGTGGACGTTACTTCGATCGTGAAGCCGATAAAAGATATTGGGTAGAAAATCCAAAAGGTGCTCTTGCAGCGGACGGTGTTCTTCCTAAGAACAAAAGAGACAATCCTGGTGACAGCGACTTCGTACCGAAGGTCAGTGTTAAATACAATGTGGACGATGACACCATGGTTTACGGCCTTTATTCAGAAGGTTATCGACCGGGTGGCGTAAACCGAGGACGATCAAGTGCTCCATTCTATCCTGATGTATACGAGTCGGATTACCTGGAAAATACAGAGTTAGGTCTGAAGACGACATTGATGGATGGCAATATGCAGTTGAACATCACTTACTTCACAATGGACTGGAACAACTATCAGCTAGAAGTGGTTGATCCAAGTAACTTGCCTTGTGGTTCAGCGGGTGCTTATCCTGCTCCAATGTGTGGGCAGCCATGGCAAAAAGTGGTGGCGAATGTTGGAGAAGCATCTTCTGATGGACTTCAACTGGAGACATTGAATGCGGTTGGAGACAACATGGAAATTGGATTCAATGCACAATGGGTTACTGCAGAGCTTGATGAGGACTTGTCTGATGGATCAGCTCCGGCTGGCTCTAGACTGCCACAGGTTCCTGAGTTCAAAGCAAACCTTTGGATGGACACATCAATTGATACACAAATGATGGGCGCAAATGAAGGATTCTTCAGAGCCTCTGTATCATACACTGGAGACACAGTGAGTGCGGTTCAACCGGGTTCTCAATTCACTCAGCGTTCGTATAAGTCAATTGATCTTAAATACGGCCTGATGGGTGACGATTGGGAAGTGAACCTCTTCATCAACAACGTAAGCGATGAAAGAGCGGACATTGCAGTGAACGACTGGTACTTTGATTTCTTCTTTGGTAATGCACGTCAATACGTGAATAGACCAAGAGAGGTTGGAGTCAGATACGTCAAACGCTGGTAATAATCCAATCGGATAAAAAAAGCCCCTTTCGAGGGGCTTTTTTATTTTCTGAAGAAAGATACAATAAGTGAACATTAATTGTTAAGGGGAAACATGATTGGGACAGGTCCATACGATTCTCTTCGTGAGTATCTCGAAGCCATAGAAGAGCATGGCAAACTAATTCGCATCGATGAGATTGATCAGGATGCATATGAACTCACCGGATTCATGTACAAACTCATCGATAAGCACGGCTGGCTGGGTGCGCCTGCTGTTATAGTAGAAAAAGTCAAAATTGATGGTGAGTGGATGGAAGGACCCATACTCATTAATCAATATGGCATGTCAGGCCATGAAGCACTCGCCATCGGTGTGCCTTTAGAAGACATCGATTGGAGTGATCATGTCCTCGACTATACGACATCCGTAAATCAAATGATGGACAGGGTTCCAATAGAGCCAATAAAGCCCATTGAAGTTGATGCTGCAAATGCACCGAGCAAAGAGGTCGTCTTAAATGGAGATGAAATTGATATATTAAGCTTCCCATTTATACAAACCAACCCTGCTGACAATGGTCGCTTCATCAACACTGGAAACTTAATCACGGTTGATCCAGATGGCATAAGAAATGTGGGCACTTATAGAATGCAAATCAAAGGGCCAAGAAAAATCGGCATCAGCCCTGAAAAAAATCAAGACGGCTGGAAGGCCATCATGGCACACAAAGAAAACGGTGAAACACACGCAAAAGTTGCAGTGGTGCTCGGCACGGATCCAATAGTATTCGCAATGAGCAGTTCTAAAACGGCTCGATCGGGTCAAGATGAACTCGAGATCGCTGGTGGATTCAAAGGAAAGCCGGTTGAAGTGGTTAAATGCGAAAACACAGACATCATGGTTCCTGCCAATGTTGAAATGATCATCGAAGGCGAAATACCGCTCGATGACTTCGAAGAAGAGGGTCCTTTTGGTGAGATGTACGGATACATGGGGCTGCCTCATGAATCAACGTTTTACATGAATATAAAAACCATCACACATCGAAAAAAACCAATGGTTGTCAATCAATTCACAGGCGTCACCAGAGGTTTTGTCACATCGCCCGGTGAGGCAGCATCAGTGAAAGGCTTTCAGAAATTTATGCCGGAGCTCAGAGGATTTCATATTCCGATCGATCATGTGGGCTTTCTTTTTATCAGCATTGAGAAAACCAAACCTCATCAAGCCTTGGAGATCGCCGAGAAATTTAATTTCCTACCCATTGGTAAAATTGTAGTTGTGGTTGATGAAGACGTGAACATCCACAGCACAAAAGAAGTCTTTCAAACAGTTGGAGCAAGATGGCAGCCCTTTCCAGGCGCAAAAACGATTGAAGATGGCCCAGGATTCTTCTTGGATCCGAGCGCAAAAAATAGGGGCAAATCCTCAAGAATATTGATTGATGCCACAAGGCAACTGCCAGAGGAGAACGGTCCGGATGTTTATCCAAAACTAAATCGTGAACACCTTGTTGAACACGATCCGGAGATCTTAGAACTAGTAAAAGAAAAATGGGGGCACTTAATTTAAATGAATACATCAGACATGAAAGCTTTTGAAGAAGGCGACATCTTAGTGGGGGCAACCCTTTTAAATAACCCAGAGGACGATCATGCAGGTCCTGGACGTATCATTCAGTTTGACAGCGATTTAAATCTCAAAGGAACATTGTGGACTGATAACACCACTCATCTCGTAGGAGGGTTAAAATTTGATTCAAATAAAGATCTTTGGGCCTTTGACAGCCAAAACTGCTCTGCCATCAAAGTGAATGCATCTGGAGAGCAAAGTGATCAGGCTGATTTCGGTGATCGATCGTTCTCTAACGTGAACTTCTTGAGTAATGGAGAGATATTACTTGGAGAGCATCTCACGGGCGATGAGAGCAACAATAAAGCGCTAGAGGGGCCAAGAAAATTAGGCACCGTTCTTCCTTTCATGCCAGGCACAGAGAGATATGGCGATGGAAATATTTATAAATACTCTCAAGATGGCAATCACATTGAAACTTATGAAACTGAAACGCACGGCGGCATGCCAGGATTCCTCGGTGTCACCTCCTCTGCAATCACCTCAGATGAATCAAAGATTATTTATATCTCTGAATTGGGTAATCGTATTTTTCAGTTTGATATAAAGAACAACAATCAATTGGATGATCTCATTACTTATGAGCCCGATAGTGGGAACACGGTGATCGCAATCGGATTTTCAAAGGGTGGAGAGTTTTATTCCATCAAAGCCAATTTCAGAGAAGGTTTCTCGCTTTGCCACCATGATCTTGAATCGGGATCAATTCTTGATGAAAAAGTATTGCCTGGGCCAGGATGGGCAACATTATGTCTCTGCAAAGATGGCTCTCATGCAGTGCTGGGAAATTTCTTTAATGGTCAGATTGGTAAATTTGATTTGTCTTCAGGTGAGATGGTTGCCTCTGCAGAAACAGATGTTGAAAGGTCAGTTGCAGGGATTGCAGAATTTTAATAAGGAACTTGACCCTACCAGTCAATCGTCTTCCCGTTATAATTTAGATAGGCAGCTGTATTATCGAGAGTGATATCTTCAATATTATCAATCATATTCTCAACGGCTTCTTCCGTAGATCTCAGTGGAAAAGGTATTCCTCTCATAAAATCAGTATCTGTTGGGCCTGGATTGACTAAACCAACAGCTATCCCCCTGCTCTTCAGCTGAAAGGCCAAATTAACCATCACCATATTAAGTGCTGACTTGCTGGACCGATAAAAATACATTCTGCCTGACTCATCATCATAAGCACCACCAATTGATCCTTCGCTGCTGGAAACACTGACAATCTTTTTCAGATTGCTGCTTTTAACGTGCGGATAAAATGCTTCAGCCATTTTTAAAGGAGCAACAGTATTGACTGCTAAGACTTGATCAAATGATTCGTAATCCAGACGGCCGAATATCTGATCAGGAATGTATCCTGAAATACCTGCGTTATTCAAAAGCAAGTCGATGGGCTGACCTTCCAATTCTTTTGCCAATGCGTCTATCCTGTCATGATCTGTTACATCAAGCTGTTGAATTGATAGATGCTCCGGATATTGATTTTGGAGTTGATTCAAATCTTCTGCCTTTTCTGGTTTCCGAGCCGTTGCAATTACAGTCCAACCCTTTTCCAAATACTGCTTAGTAAACTCCAATCCAATGCCTCGATTAGCACCAGTAATGAGCACTGTTCCAATTTCATCATCTGCAAACGAAATCAATGGCAAGCTCATTGCAAGCAATGCAATTGAAACAATGAGATTCTTTTTGAATGACTTCATTCTGATTGGATTAATTAAGAGGTATCTTGTCTATGACCCAACCTTTTTGTTTCTTTCTGAGCGGTGATGGGATCGCATAAGCAATTTTTCCTGAAGCTTCGCTAACTGCATCGGAGTTGATCTTCCAGCCTTTCTTTTCCCATCCGCTGAGTAGCTTTCTGTATTTAATGCATGGCTCATCCGCAGGGACGAGGAACTCTTTAGTGTTTGATACAGGGGTGAATGACGGCTCTACTTTTTCTAAGACATCTATATCTTGTTGCGCAACCACCATGCAACGATCTGCAATGGGCTTGTCCATGGCTGGATCAAGCATCATTTTTCTCATATTAACCAAAAATATCTTCACATGATTTTCTTCAACAGGGCATTCAAACATATACTGTCTAAATTCAGATTTCTCATTGAAAACAATATAAGTCCACATTTGATTGGGCCCTACTATTCCAGAGCCTGCCCATCTTTCCTCGCTTGCTTCTTTAAGTTGAGGGCCTTCTTTTTTAGAGGCGGGTGATTTGAATGGGTGCCAGAAGCCAAATCCCCACTTTTTAGCAACACCAAACCTGCTGTCTTCAAACTTCAGTTCATTGACTTTGTAATCGTCATCCTCGCCTTCATGGCCATGAGTTGGATGAACAAACTCATTGTGGGCCGCATCCAAACCATTTTCTATGGAGCGTTCATAATTGATCTTTGCTTCATAAGTCAGATAGTTTGGTCTCCAGCCTTCATCGTCTTCCAGTTCTTCAATCGGCATGATCGGCGGTCTCTGGCTTTCTGGAAGATCGCCCAGAAATGCAAAAACAATGCCGTATTTCTCCTCTGTTGGGTATGCATCAATTTTCGCCCGTTTAGGTACTTTTGCATCTTTTCCCAATGAGGGAATCTTCTGGCATATGCCTTTCCCATCAAACTGCCAGCCGTGATAAGGGCATTGTATACAATCCTTTTTAACCGAGCCTTCTGAAAGAGATGCGCCACGGTGAATGCATATGTCATGCAGTGTGTTTGGTTTGCCTTCAGAATCTCTAAAAACAACAAAGTTTTGACCCAGCATTCTGACTTTAACTGGTTCCTCTTTTAACTCTTCACCTAAAATTACTGGGTACCAAAAATTTATATACACATTACACTCCCTAAATTACATTCTGATTCTAACTAAAGATTGTAGTCAATATTAGAATACGAATATTATAAGGTAAAGGATTCTTAAAATAAGCATCAACCTTGATGTATATTAAATAAATAAAATTTTAAAGAGGAGATAAAAATGGCAATGATGCAAGGAAGCAATAAGGCTAAAAAAGAAGGTAAGCCTATGGGCGGTCCACCCGTTGAGATGATGACACCAGAAGTGCTTGCACCGCCAACAGGTATGGAAGGACGAGAAGCCGATGTGGCTGAATCCATGCAAGTTCTGGTAAGAACCATGCAGATCCAAATTCCGTATCCGCACGACATGAATGACGCGCTCTTGAAGGCACATCTCAATGCCGTTCAATTTGCAAAGGACAATGACATGCTTGAAAAATATATTCAGCATGACAGAGATACGATGCAGCCATTACTGGAACGCACAAAAAATATGATCGATAAAACAGGCAATAAAGAACTGGCGCTGGTCATGATGTATGAAAGAACCGGTTGTTTCTTTCAAATGTGTTTGGATGCAAAAATCGAACCCGGCAAGAGAACTTTCACCTTTCCATTTAAAAAAGTCTTGGAGGCTGCGACTCGGTTGGGTCAATTTGATCTGACTGAAGAGGAACTGCTTGATAAGTGGTGGAGGCCAAGATATGAAGGCTACGGAAAAGCAATCGGTGTAGAGTTCAAAATCTCTGACATGGATGAAAATGGTAAAGTCACGATAGAATTGGCTGACTAATAAGAGATATGGCACTAGCGGAAAATAAAAGTCCGAGCTATATTCCTACCCGAGAAGAGATTACAAAGCTTGCGAGGGATCTTGTCCCTCAACTAAGAGAAAGGGCTCAACAGGCTGAAGACCTTCGAAAAATGCCCGAGGAAAATGTGGCTGCATTGAAGGAAGCAGGAATCCATAAAATTTTTACGCCCAAAAGATATGGCGGGTTTGAAATGGACTGGGGAACACAAGTCGACGTTGCAAGAGAATTGGGCAAAGGTTGTGCGTCAACTTCTTGGATGTCATCGGTAGTCATGTCTCATTCCTGGAACTTTGGAAGATTCCCAGCTGAAGCACAAGAAGAATTCTGGCCATCTTGTCCCGATGCAGTCATTGCAACTGCTTTTGCCGGTGGCGGAGAAATGAAAGAAACAGACGGGGGCTTTATTCTCAATGGGCTTTGGAAATTCGCGAGCGGAGTTGATCATTCGGATGCATCAATTGTTGCAGGCCAATTTAAAAACGCTCATTCTAAATCAGGAACGGCATTGGATTACAGAATGGCGCTCATTATGCCCGATCAATACGAAATCGTTGACACATGGCATGCAGAAGGTCTCAAAGGAACGGGAAGCAAAGACATCAAAGTTGTCGATGCATTCGTGCCAGAACACAGAACCATCAAATCAATAGAAATGGGCGGGAAGAACCCGCCGGGTTCGGCGCTTCATGAAAGTTATATCTATCGCGTAGAAATGGGCATGTACTTCAATACCCTACTCTCAGGCCCTACTCTAGGGGCAACGCATGGGTTAATGAACGAATATTTGGATCAAACCCGATCAAGATTCGGCGCAATGCTCGGTGAGAAGGTATCGGAACAAGAGTCGGTGCAGCAAAAAATTGGTGAATCCTATGAAGAGCTTAGAATTGCAGACATGATTATTGACCAATTATGCGATTTTCTTCACGAGAAGGGCTCTAATGATGAAACCGTCACTGGAAGTGATCGACTAAAGGTAAGAAGAGAGACATCGATGGCTTCAAAACTATGTATGTCAGCTGGGAACCGGCTTGCCGGAATGATGGGAGTGTCCTCCCAAACAGGAAGGAATTCAACACAGAGGCATTTCAGAGACCTCAGAACAATGTCAATGCATGGCGGCGTGCACTGGGAGAATGCAACCACTCCAACCGGAAGATTTCTCCTTGGCATTGAGACTGGAGATAAGCTCATCGATCAGGGCAATCCTCACCTCCAAGAAAATGACTAAACTTGAAGGGCACTGTGAGTGCAAAAAAGTCTCCTTTGAGATCCAGCAAGAAATCAATTATTTCTCACATTGTCATTGCTCGCAATGCAGACGCTCACATGGTGCAGCATTTGCAAGCTTTATAGAGGTAAAACGATCCTGTTTTGAATACAGTTCAGGCGAATACAGCATTAAATCCTATGCCTCTTCGAAAGATGGTCGGCGAATATTTTGTCAAAACTGTGGCTCCAATATCATGTTTATTGATGACGATGATCCTGAAAGATACTTCGTTGCAATGGGTTTAATAAACGGTGACCCAGAGTTGCCTTTGGCTCACCACATCTATGTTGAATCCAAAGCCCCTTGGCACGAAATCACGGACGACCTCAAACAGCATGATCAAGATCCTTTTCAGAATGAATAGATTATTTATATTTTTTTGTTTTTCACTTTTCGTTATGAATATAACGCACGCCAGCGATCAAAAAATCAATTCTGAAAACTTTGCCAAGCTTGCATTGGACTGTGTCCATAAAGAATATCCAAATAAAATTTCACATACCATGCAAAGCGATGAGGATGTCATGCCACCGAGAGAACTCACGCCTGCATTTTATGGTTGCTATGACTGGCATTCCTCTGTTCATGGTCACTGGCTATTGACGAGGCTTACAAAGCTCTACCCAGAGAGTGAGATTGCTCCTAAAGCCATATCAGCACTGGAAATTAGTTTATCTAAAGAAAATCTGCTGCAAGAGAGCATCTATGTATCTGGCAAGGGCAGAAAAGCCTTTGAGAGGCCCTATGGTATTGCATGGTTGCTTCAACTGGCTGCTGAACTTGAAGATTGGGATCATGTTTCGGCTAAAGAATGGAGAGAGAATATAAGACCTCTGGAAGAAATACTTGTCAGCAGAGTTGTGGAGTGGCTCCCCAAACTAACGTATCCCGTCAGAAGCGGTCAGCATGCACAAACAGCATTTGCACTCGGGCTCATGCTTGATTGGGCGAGAACAACAAACAATAGAGAGGTTGAATCATTAATCAGAAACAGAATTCTGGAATTTTATTCTGACGATAAAAAATGTCCCATTCATTATGAGCCATCTGGTGCTGACTTTCTCTCACCATGCTTGGGTGAAGCAGACTTGATGAGAAGAGTGATGAGCCCCTCTGAGTTTGCGGTTTGGCTGAATAGTTTCCTTGATATTCCCAATTCAAATACTACTTGGCTAGAGCCGGCCATAGTGAGTGATAGATCGGATCCTAAACTAGCACATATTGATGGATTGAACTTGAGTAGAGCTTGGATGCTTGAAGGCATTGCAAGCGGTCTTCCGCCTAAAGATTTAAGGATTAAAGCACTCAATGCTGCCGCAGAAGAGCACCAAGAATCAGGACTGATTGGTGTCAATAGTGAATTCTACGAGGGCGGACATTGGCTTGGAAGTTTTGCGACATATCTAGTAACAAAAAGGGGAATCTAAGATTAAAAAACTCATCCTCATATCAGCACTACTGTTCAGCTTTAATGGTTGGGCTGAAGACAATGAGAGGAAAAGCATCATGTTTGATGATGCAATTGTGAGAATAAAGATACCCGAATCTTTTTCCAATGAAGCAATCCTAGGAAAGAAGATCTTTGAATCAAATTGCATTGAATGCCATGGAAAGAATGCCGTTGGAAGAAAGAAGCTAGGCCCACCCCTTGTGCACAAAATATATGAGCCCAGTCATCACAATGACATGACATTCTATCGAGCAGTAGAAATGGGAGTGAGAGGACACCATTGGATGTTTGGAAATATGCCTGCCGTTGAAAACGTGACCAAAGATGAGGTCAGAGCAATCATTAGCTACGTAAGAGAGCTTCAAAGAGAAAATAATATTTTCTAAATTACAAGGAAACATCTGTGTCGCCAGATTTGATTTTATTGTTCATACCCACCATTGCATCAGTCTCATTCACGCCAGGGTTATGCATGACATTGGCATTCACACTGGGGCTATCAATTGGCTATAAACGAGCACTCTGGATGATGCTGGGAGAGTTGAGTGGCGTTGCGAGCGTATTCACTGCAACATTTTGGAGCCTGGGGTGGCTGTTGTCCCGTGATCCCATCTATTTCAAAATTGTCTCATTTGTGGGAGGTGTTTATCTTTTGTATCTTGCTTTCCAACTCTTCCGAGAAACACCCGAGGCCATTGAATCCAGAGATCTTAAAAAGACTCACCCCATGGCACTTGCAATCCTTGGCTATGTTACAGCGGTCAGCAATCCCAAAGGTTGGGCTTTCTTAATGGCTCTACTTCCAGGTTTTGTTTCTATGGATGCATCACTTGTTCCTCAATTCATGATCATGATGGGGATCATGCTCACGACTGAATTTATATCCATGACCGCATATGCAACGGGTGGACAGTGGCTTGCGAGTCGACTGAGCAGCAGTAAAGGCATTGTGAATGCAAACCGAGTGGCAGCGAGTATGCTGACTCTCGCCGCCTTGTGGGTTCTGAGTGGAGTGCTTGGCTGAATTAAGAGAAGATAAACAGGAATATATTAAAAAAATCTATACACTGTGAGCCTCTCAAAGGGGTATTCAATGTCTTTTAAAAATCTTGGTCTCTCAGATGAATTGCTGAATACAATTCAAAAAGAAGGCTATTCAGAAGCAACGCCTGTCCAAGAAAGGGCAATACCTCTTATTAATAAAGGCATGGATATACTTGCTGGTGCACAAACAGGCACTGGAAAAACGGCCGCATTTGCTCTGCCCATTCTCAATCGCTTGCAGCAATCCAATTCAATGAAAAGAACAGTTCGTGCTTTAATTCTGACGCCAACAAGGGAATTGGCAGCACAAGTGAACAATAGTTTTCGTACCTATGGCATTGCACTGCCATTTAAAACCATAGAGATATTTGGAGGCGTCAGTATGAGGCCTCAAAAAAGTAAGCTAAAAAAAGGCGTTGATATTGTTGTCGCCACGCCAGGTAGGCTACTCGATCATTTGAGCCAGAACACCATCGATCTCTCTGAGGTGGAAGTCTTTGTTCTGGATGAAGCAGACAGAATGCTTGATATGGGCTTCAAGAAAGACATAGAAAAAGTGATCAAGCAACTGCCTGAGAAAAGACAAAATCTATTGTTTTCAGCCACCTTTCCAAAAGAGATACAAAAACTGGCTTCCAGACTTCTCAACTCCCCTAAAAAAATACAAGTGGCCTCTGAGAATTCAACCGCCGAAAAAGTCAAACAAACGGTCTACCCTGTTGATCAATCCAGAAAAAGAGAGCTGCTGATCCACAGCATTAAGGAAAATAACTGGTTTCAGGTTCTGGTTTTCATTAAAACAAAAAGGGCTGCAGATAAACTAACAAGACAACTAAATAAAAAGCGAATCCTGTCCGATACAATACACGGAAATAAGACACAAGCAGCAAGATCAAAAGCACTAGAGAATTTCAAAAAGGGTAAAGTCCAAGTTCTTGTCGCAACGGATGTTGCCGCAAGAGGAATCGATATTGATCTGCTTCCGGTTGTGATTAATTTCAACCTACCCATGGTCGCAGAAGATTACATTCATCGAATTGGAAGAACGGCAAGGGCCGGAAAAGAAGGCGAAGCCATTTCTTTGGTCTGTGCAGAGGAGTTTAATCTTCTCAGTGATATAGAGCGTCTATTGAAGTTTAGGATTCCGAGAGAGGACATAGAGGGATTTGAAACCACTCAGCATCTCAATACAACCAATTTAAAGCCAAAAAATAATCAGCATAAGAAATCAAACTATCAGGGGTCTAAAAGAAGAAAGCGACCAGACAATAAGAAGCCCCATTGGCACAAGAAAAAAAAGTCATTTAAGAAAAAAGAAAATAATAAAGATCGCAATAAAAAAAATGGTCCCGCTAAAAGTAAGCGATCATTTAATAAAAATAAGTTCAAAAAGAAATAATCATTAAAGATCGAATATGAACTCATAGAATACGCTTAGTTATTCAATCATTTGATATCATCATCTCTATGACTTTAAAAGTAATCGGTGCAGGTTTCGGAAGAACGGGAACTCTCTCGCTTAAAGAAGCATTGGAAAAACTTGGTTTTGGTCCCTGTCATCACATGAAAGAGGTGATGCTAAATTCTGAACAAGCTGAATATTTCTATCTTGCATCAATGGGTGAAAAGGTGGATTGGGATGAAGTTTTCAAAGATTACAACTCAGCTGTTGATTGGCCTGCTGCTGCATACTACAAAGAGCTTTCGGAAAAATATCCAGATGCAAAAGTCATTCTCGGAATGAGAGATGCTGGATCTTGGTATGACAGTGCAAGTACAACAATTTATCAAATGTCTCAAAACTTTCCAAAGTGGATCAGATTGATCTTTCCAAGGACAAAAAAACTTTTCAAAATGATCGATAAAACAATATTTGGAGAGGTATTTTCATATCGATTTGAGGACAGAGAATCTGCAATGCAAGTTTTCAATGATCATGTTGAAGAAGTGAAAAGAAGCATTCCTGAAGAAAGGCTTCTCATGCATTCTGCAAAAGATGGATGGGAACCGCTTTGTGCATTCTTGGATGTGCCAGTGCCAGAAGAACCTTATCCGTGGGTGAATGACTCAAAAGTTTTTGCCAGAAGACTCATGTTCATTAAGTTTCTTAAATGGCTTCCGGTAATAATTTTAATTTTAGCTTTGGGATTCTTTCTCTAATCAGGCTTCTAAAAATGCTCTAATGCTGGATCCAAAGTTCTCATGATCGACTAAGAAGGAGTCGTGGCCACTCAATGAGGGCAATTTCTTGATGGAAACATCTTTAGAAGCACTTGTGAATGCATCAAATAATTCTTCTAAGCAATCAAAAGGGAAAATATAATCCTCGTCCACGCCCATGATCAAAACACGATCCAAATTAAAACTCTGAAAAATCTCTCTAATACTCTCATTCTCTTCAATCAAATCAAACGTATCGATGCACCTCGATAAATAGAGGTATGAGTTGGGGTCAAAATCAGACACAAAATCATCCGACCTGCTCTTCAGGTAATCCTGTATTGCAAATCTATTACTAGAAAAATCTTCTGGTTTGGGAGTCGTTTCAGATTTCTTTCTACCAAAACGATTGTTCCATTCTGTCGGTGATCGATAAGTCACCATCCCGAGATACCTGGCTTGTTTCATCCCATCAAGCGGAAGATCTTTATCTTGATACTTCCCCTCTTTCCAATTTTGATCCGATGTGATCAATTTACGCTGCAGTGATCTGACTGCAATGGAAAACGGTCTGCACGATGCAGCTGTGGAGATCAAAATGAGATTTTTTGTGATCGATGGAAATTGTTTCACTAGGCTCATTGCCGTCATGCCACCCATTGATGGCCCGATGATTGAGTGTAGAGTTTTGATGCCCAACTCATCAATGGCAGGCTTCATGGACAAAGCCATGTCTTCGATTGTCACCTCGGGAAAGGAAAGTCCATATTTTACATCTGTATCTGGTTTAAAGCTTGCAGGACCCGAAGAACCATAACAGCTGCCCAAAGAGTTAATGCAGATCACAAAATATTTTTGAGTGTCAATGTATTTGCCCTCTCCAGCTATTTTTTCCCACCATCCAGGACTTTGATCCTCTGAAGTTGAGCATAGGTGTGCGGAAGGAGACAAGCCCGTTGTAACAAGAATGGCATTGTCCTTTTTATCATTCAACTCGCCGTATGTTTCGTATGCAATGAAAAGTGGATCGTTAAATATTTCACCAGTTTTGAACCGAAATGGTGGATCAATGGTCAGAATATTTTTTGATGAAACATGCATAGGAACCAATT
>Ga0208277_1000143_pt1 | contig 41275 bp, 30 predicted proteins | sample ETNtaG_5_FD_185782 | JGI IMG/M metagenome (GOLD analysis project Ga0208277, IMG submission 185782) | Marine microbial and viral communities from oxygen minimum zone, Eastern Pacific Ocean - ETNP201406SV205 (SPAdes) (version 2) | ecosystem: Environmental > Aquatic > Marine > Oceanic ...
GAGTATATCTACAATTGAAGATACTGAAGTGGTTATTGCATTGGGTGTTCATAGCGGGGATCATGCAATATATCCCGATTGTAGGCCTGAATTTTACAAAGCACTCGCAACTGCTTTTGCGATTGGAAATTGGGATTCTGACAGAGTCCGTTTTGAGTTACCATATATCGATGGAGATAAATCAACAATCCTCAAAGATGCATTAAATTCATGCAATCAATTAAATCTTGATTTCGATGAAATATTGGCGAGTACCATCACATCATACAATCCTGATGATTTAGGCCGATCTAGTGGCAAATCGGGATCAGATGTAGAACGAATTCTAGCATTCCACGAAATAGGTCGCATAGATCCAATTGAATATGTTGAATCTTGGGAATCGGTTTTACAGAACGCATTGAAATTAAAGAATGAATTTGGTGAATGAATATGGATGATCAAGATCAAGAATGGAGGCAGCGATTGAGTCGCTTAGCATACAAAGTAACTAGGCACGGGGGCACTGAAAGACCCTTCACGGGAGAACACTATCTTGAGGAAAGAAATGGAAATTACTACTGTATTTGCTGCAATCATCTTCTATTTACTGCTGATATGAAGTATCATTCAGGATGTGGTTGGCCTGCATTCCATACTGAGCATGAAGATGCGGGAATCAAGCGTATTGTCGACCTCAGCCATGGAATGCGTAGGATAGAAGTCAAGTGTGGGAAATGTGATGCTCATTTGGGTCATGTTTTCGAAGACGGACCACAAGAATTTGGTGGTGAAAGATACTGTATTAATTCCGTATGTTTAGATTTTATAATGGAGGGAGACGAATGAACAAATTTTTCTCTTGTAAAAAATATGGTCATGAAAGAGGACTTTCTACTGCATTTAGGCAATGGCGCGCAGACAGTCATTGTAGATTCATACATGGTTATTCTTTAGAGTTCGAATTTGTTTTTGGTACAAATGAACTAGATGAAAATAATTGGGTTGTCGATTTTGGTGGCCTTAAGGATTTAGAAGCGTGGCTTAGGTTAAATTTTGACCACAAGACATTGGTCGCTTTTGATGACCCACTTTTGTCCTTCTTTGAAGAAATGCATGAAAATGAAGCAATAGACATGGTATCAGTCCAAGCAACAGGGTGCGAGATGTTTGCTAAAATGGCTATGGAATATTCCAGTGATTTGATTCAGAAACTATACGGCAATAGATGCTGGGTTGAAAGCGTGACAGTTCGCGAGCATGGTTCAAACAGTGCGATATGTAGTAGAACAGATATCGAATAGTTTCATTGTAAAATTAGATTATTCGTTTTCTTCTAGTGCATTAGCAGCATCATTTAGAATCCCAAGTAAACGATGAGCTTCAAACTCATCTGGCCCACTTCTCATCAATGTCCTAATCAATTGTTCTTCCGCTCCCCGTTTTTTACTTTCGTGTATTGGAAGTGATTTAGCGATTCTCGAAGCAGTTTTTCGCATGGTTCTTCGTTGATCTGGATTCATCATGGGTTTCTCTAATTGTGTTAATTCAGAGATTTTGTTATGCATTGAATATGCGACAACTGTCACTGCATGTGATAGATTGAGAATTGGATATCCCTCCCAAGATGGAATAGTCAATAGTAGATCACATTCACGTAATTCATCTTGTAGTAAACCCATTCCTTCAGGGCCAAATACGATGGCGACTCTACCAGATAACCCTTGAAAATTTTCTATCAATTCATTGGGAGTAAGAAAATGTCTGAATTGAATTTTTGATCCTAGTTCTCTTTTCCCTGAAGTACCAATGACCAATGAAACGTCATCCATACATGAGGCCCATTCATCGAAAACCTGTGCATTATCTAGTACAGATTGAGCATGTTTCGCCCTCTTACGAGTTTCTTCGTCCCATTCTCCATCATGTCCAATTACTCTTAATTTATCAAAACCAAAGTTTAGCATGCCTCTACAAACAGCACCAATATTTCCAGAGAATGCCGGTTTGACCAGGACGAATACAACCTCTAGTGGATATTCAGGCAGAGGGATGTCTAGTCTATTGCCCACAGGGTTCGCCTCAATCGCGACGCCTCTGAACATAACGAGTGATGTATCCTGCAATCCAATTTCTCATACGCTTATTGGAAACATCTGAATATTGGGCCACTAGGACTTTATTGTTATCAAAATCAGCATTAAACTGGTCAGGATACATTTCTACTAGACGTAGAGCTCTACTCTTGATGAATGAAGGTCTAATATTGCCCATTTTATGCACTCTCCTCATCAGTTTCATCATCTATTTTTACTTCGATTGGAAATCCTTCTTCTCTAGTAACGACGACATTGATTCTTCGAGGTGGCTTTTGCATACCTCTCTCCCAAATTTTATGATTAACAGTTTCATCAATCCAAATTGTCTCTTCGTTGGTCACTTTCATGTGACGAACTACATGGCGCTTGACCTCTTCAATCGCTCTATTAGCACGATTTGTACGAGGGACCTTCCATGCTCCACGTAGAGGGATAGTCATTCTCCTTACATCTGCCATGATAATCACCTCTGTAGTTTAGATCTACGCCAATTATGACGCTTAGGATGAGATTGTACCTTTCTATTGGTGCGAAGAATGACCCAAACAGGAACACGTCGATTTGTCTTAGCGACCTTGTTTAATCGCTGTTTTTTCCCGAATGTTTTCCTTGACGACATATTTTCACCTCGATTACATTTCAGGGGTAGCAATTTTACCTGCAACACGGTCTAATAGAGAGTGTGCAGCAGGTGTGATTACTCTACCTAGAGTCTTATTTCCTGCAGGATTCTTCTTAATTGTAGTAAGTCCTGATTCGTCAAGTTGTTGCAGAATTTTTCTCGTAATATTACGAGAACCTGTAACTGCCTTGTTCGGCCTTACTCCACGATTCTTTACTCCGCCATACATTTGTGCAAGGTGATTGGTACCTATGGGGCCATGAATAGCTACCTTTCGGAGCATTGATGCTGCTCGAGTTTCCCACCAATCATCCTGAACTGGTGGCATTTCACGATGAGTACCAGTCTTCACATCTACAGCCCATTCTGGTGCTGAAACATGCTCAAATTGATCCATTTCTACTCTTAGTGCAGCAACCAAATCGGTTGGAGGAACATCACGGTATGACGTCATATAATCACCAAAAGCAACCCGGCGACTTTCCCCGTGTATATGAACCCTGTGAGGTAACCGCTGTCGATGCCTTACACAAACATTCGATTTTAACAGGTGGTAAGCGCGGATTTGAAAGGGTATTGGTCATGGGTCGAATGTGCGCAGAGCCCTTAGTCAGAATCCGAACATGCTTCGAACCATCATTGGTCTCGGACTTACTCTTGTCTTGATTCTTAGTTATGCTGTATATTCTGCTACTCTCGATTCTGCATTTTATTTGGCCGAGACTTCGAATGTTGAATCATCATTGGACATTATCGAAGATTCATCAAATGGAACATATTCATTTGAAACATCTAGTTCGATATCTTGGCTTAATATTTCTATTGACAATTCGCCAGTTGGTACAACACTACAAGTTTCCTCTTTGGGCGGAGTTTGGTGGCATCATCCGGAATTGGGTAGTAATGTTGGAGATACTCCATTCCAATGTTTTGCCCCAGATACTTCAGATTATGAAGGATTAGTAGAAAATTGTGATGAATCATCAACTCATTCAATAGATGTAGACAATCAGACCGAAGAATTTAGAGGAATTTTATCTAAGGATTTACCGCTTTCAGGTTCATGGGCATTTGTTGCAAACAATGATAGTGAAGCTAACCAAATAGCCAACGATACTATTGCTGATTCGATATTACCTAGAACATGGACAATTCAAATGTTTGATGAAGATGGATTGTTAGTAAATACTAGTGGAATGGGGATTACTGTTTCAATCGTAGAACATGATATTTTGGATGTATCTCCATACAGAATTGATCCTGTTACAGAAATGATTTGGGGTATGACAGCACTAATTGGGTGTTTTGGAATAGTACTAATTCTTCCTACTTCTCTATATTTAGCGGCCTCTGCTAAATCTAAGAAGGCTGCTGCAATAAATTCGATTAATGAATCAGATTAATCATCCGTGTCGTTCATTAAGTCGTCGATAGATGAGTATGTATGAACGGTAGGCGGGCGCGACCAGCACTCGGTCTCGTTTTATTGCTTATTTTTGTTTCAATGCAGCCAATAGTAGCATCTACTTCGCCTAGGGCTGCAGTTGATCTCACGCCTTCTACATTCACTACGTCATATACTTCTAGTGCTGATGCTTCATTGTACGATACGTTATCACGAAGCACATCATTGACGGGGCGCCCAACTAATCTATGGGTAATCGATGGAATGTTAGGTGTGCAACATACTTTATCTGTAGGTGTTGAAAATCTTGGAACTTCTTCAGTTTCAAATGTAGCAGTTGAGATTGTTGTATTGCACAATGAATATGAAGGATTTGAGTTGTTTAATACTACAGTGTACAGTAGTACAATCAACTCTCAGAGTACACAAACAGTCTCTACTACATGGGTTCCAACATATAGTGGAAATCATACTGTAAGAGTTACTACCTCTCATGCATCTGACACTAATCCAACTAACGATGAAGGTTTTTCAACAATAACAATTGGATTTCTTTATGAGAGATGTGAATCTACTTCTGCATGGTCCAGAACATCAAATTGGCGAATTGATGCAGATAACTTACTCAATGGAGCATCATCATGCAGAATCGGTGGTCCTACAAGCACAACAAATTATGGAAATATGTGGACTGAGACATTACGAAGCCCAACATTGGATCTTTCAGATGCGCATCCTAATCCAATTAATGGATATGGAATAGGATTCTTTTACACGGGTAATGTTGTGCAAGGAGATACACTACAGGTTAAGGTTTCATCCGGTTCAAATGTTGCTAATTTAATCCCTAATGGTGGATTATCAGGCGAAGTTAGTGGACAACCATCTAGTTGGTTGATCCAACTTAGCACTGTAGATGGTCGTGGAGTTCCATGGTTAGAAATCCCTCCTTCTGTAATGGGGCCCTCATCAAACATTGAATTCGTATTCACATCTGATAGTACTGGTAACGATATTGGATATTGGATTGAAGACATAGTCATGTTTTATGATCAGAAGGCAGCGTCTACTGAATTTGGACTTGATTTACAGGGATCACCTTCAGGCACATCTGCAAGAGGCGAATGGTCAGATATGGGCTTCACTGTAAGAAATACAGGTAATATTACTGACAAATTTACTTTGGAATCTGCAGGCCTACCTAATGAATGGGAATCTCGCTTTACACATCCTAGTGGTAGTGGATTATTAGCAGGTACTGAAATCACAATTTCACCTGGCGAATCAAGGAATTTTCGTTTACAGACAAAACCCCCTGAAAGTGCTTCTACTGGTTCAATTACTGGTACCATAAATGTTCAAAGTGTACAAGAAAGTTCAGCCACAGATTCTCTAACATTCTCTGCAGGTGTAGCACCAAGATATGAATCACAATGGTCCTCAATTTCACCTTCTCCAAAATGTTCTCCTGGAAATGTGTGTAGTCATTCTGTTCTACTAGAAAATGTAGGGGATGGAAGCGATACATTTGTTATTTCTGTTCAAGAAATTTCAGTACCTACAGGATGGGCATTCGGAGTATCATCAACTCAAGAATCTTCAATCACACTAGAACCAAGTCAAACTCAAGTTATTGATTTTACAATGGCTGTTCCATCGGATGCATTACCTGGTGAAACTGCTGTAGTAAACATAGTTTCGACAAGTCAGGCGGACTCTAATTCTGAAGTAATACAGCAATTATCTATCGAAGCAAGTATGATTTCAGATCTCAGAATTGTTGAGACATGGGATTCATTAGAAACAGATATTTTACCTGGTGAATCAATAGATCTTGAATGGGAAATTCACAACGATGCAAGTCGTTTAGATCAGATTCAATTTAATTGGTCATTGGAAGGAGCTCAAACTTGGACCGTATCTCTATCTGGTCCTTCTACCGCGTCTATAGGTAGTGGTGAATACACTACCATGAGGGTTACATTACATGCTCCTGATGATGGACATGCAGGTGATCCAGCACCTGTGATTACACCTACAGTCACCTCTACAAAATCTCTTATCACGATTAGTGGAGATTCTGTTAGTGGACCTAGGATTGCCCAAGTCCATTCATTAACAATGGACATAGTTTCTGATGGTTTTATAGCATTCCTTCCTGAACAACCTTCGCCTATACATTTCACTGTTAAAAATCATGGAAATGGAGTTGACAGAGTAACGATTTCTGTTGAAGGATTGCCCAATGGGTGGTCAACAAATATGTTAGTTGATGGAGATGCGAGTGATTCAACATTTGAAATTGACTTAGCAGGATATTCTGGTGATGAAGTAAATATTACAATAATTGTAATTGCAGATGCTTCTATGAGTCCCGGTTCAGAATTATGGCTTACATTTTCTGCTGATTCAGAAATAAAGCCACTTACTTCTCCGCCATCAGTAACACAAGTTGGATATGTTGATGTTATCAAATCTCATTCTGTAGATGACTGGCATAATCATCCAGATAATGTTAGAATTGGAGGGATGGTTAATTCTAGTTATACCATCACAAATACAGGTAACGTAGTAGATAATGAGTTACGTACTAAAGTATCAATTTCTCCTGTCGTACCAGGATTACAATTGACGATATTTATTGATGGAACTGAGTATCCTCCGAATCAATTTATTCCGTTGGATATTTCCCCAGGATCAAGTAGTATGGTTGATGTATTAGTAACAATAGATGAATCAGTGACGTTAGGAACTCAAGTATCAATATCAAAATATGTAATTGGCGGAACAACTGAATCTCCAATACAATCTCAGGAAACATTGATTTTTACCATTTCAGAAATGAGGTCATTATCCCTAGGAAATCCACCATTAAATTTGATTGAAATGGGTCCAAGTAGTCGTTCAGATTTGACATTAGAAGTACAAGGTAAATCGACACAACCAGAACAAGTATCAGTTATTATTTCTGCACCTGCAGGAATAGAAATCAAGTGCACTCCACAGAATGGAGCAGGAATTCCCACCGTAACTATTCAACAATCACCAGATGTAAATGATGTGCAACAAATTCAATGTGAAGTAATTACTGATATAGATTATACAGATGGTGAAATTCAGTTTCTTCTTATTGCATCAGATGAAGAAGTAATTGGTACATTTTACACACAAGTTAGTCGTCCACAAGTTGAATCAGATGGATTCGAAATAGCGGGTGCTGATCCAATAGTAATTGGAGGATCTATGCTAATTATTGTTTTAGCCGTAGTTTCATTGATATTCGCTCTTCGTTTAAGAAATAGAATTTCAGATGATGATGAAATTGATAATCTTGAAGAAGATGATAATGGGGATTTACAACAGATACCAGATCAAGTTTTGGCATTTTCTTCTACACCAATATCAAATGATATAGTTGATGAAGCTACACCATTACAACAATGGACTGATGAAAATGGATACTCTTGGAGAACTATGAGTGATGGTAGGACCCAATGGTGGAATGGTTCAGATTGGGATGATTATGCTTGAATCATATTGATTCAAAGATGTAGTATATTCCACTTGCAACAATACCAATCATTATTGCATTATGAATTGTATCAGATTTGAGTCGTTCAAGGAATAATTTCCCTACTTGTACTCCAAATAACGACGCAATTGTTAATGGCAATAATAAATTTAAATTTTCAATAAATTCAGTATTGTTGAAGAAAATATAAACTGGGATTCTAGATAAATCAACACACAGAGCAAGGATACTGGCAGTAGCAGCATAAGCCATTTTATCGTTTAATCTACGTTTTAGAAACATTGCCCTGAGTGCACCTTGATGTCCTGATAACCCCCCCATAAATCCAGAACCAAATCCGCCAATTCTATCATTGGCTTCTGGAATTCTATATCCTGTCCATCCCTCACTGATAGTAAGAATTGGTAAAACGACCAGAAATAACCCTATAATCAGTAATAACGGATCTTGTGGGACTTGACTTTGAAGCAATGCGCCGAGAATAGCTCCAATTACTAACCAAATTCCATATCTCTTGAAGGCAATAAAATCCAAATGATCCTTTAGAACTATCAATTTCCAAGCATTATGGGCGCCATGTATCACTGCTACAATTGCAACTGTTTCGTGAGGGCTAATCACAAACAAAAGTAACGGCGTAAGCATTGTTGATAGTCCAAATCCGGCAGGAACTGTTAGAGCAGCTGCAATGAATGCGCTTAATGTAATAACTACAATAATTGAAATATCCATTTTATTCCTCTTCAATGTGTAACCATGGAAAATTTTCATTTAATAATCCATGACTACAGATTTTATGTTCGACTATAGGTTTTTCTCGATGAATTTCGATTAGTCCACTCCTTCCTAAACCATCTAATGCAGTACATGTCCTTTCTTGAACAGGGGCAATATCTTCATGGAAAATAGAATCCAGTTGATTGCAAATTTCTTCAAAATTATTAGTTCCATCACAAAGTTCCCAAACCACAGTCATCAATGGATCCATTGGCCTTCTAAGAAATTTAGAACCGCCTAGTATACTATGAACAAATTTTTCAATTTTGCCGAAATTCTTCGGCATGAAAAGTATGGCAATTCTGCCATCTCCTGAAGAAGGACCACGTCTTGTATCATACCCCCATGGAATCTCGTTTCTTACAGGGTAACATCCTGCTAAATCATTAGGTGTCAACATTCATTCCACCCAATCCGAAGACCATGTCCATATAACCAGCACAATCATTAGTGTAGATCCTAGAATAGCAGAGAATCTAGTTAATTCTACTCGTTCTGTAAAATTTCTACCCCACCAAGTGAACACTCCAAGGACACTACAAATTGCCAAGATAAGCCACCATAGTGGAGGAGGCATGGCACTCACACATTGTCATGAGAATTGAAGGAATCGGATGAGAATATAGGCGTTATTCATGAACTATGGATTTAGCCACTATTTGTGGCTTGGTGGAATACTGTTGATGCCTTGCTACAAAAAGTAGGATATTTTTCTGGAATGTCTATTTCGAATCCATTATTTAGGATAATTATTATTGAAGTTGTATTGTTAATTTTCATATTACCTGCAATGTTTTTACCAGAATCAATGAGGTTCATCGGTCTAATTTCAGCAATATTATCTTCAATACTCGTAATATCTGTTCATCGAGTATGGTCTGCTGATGAGCGTAGACGTAGAGAGATTGCAAATAGGGTGATGGATGGTGACCCTGATATTGGAAATGATCATCGCATAGATGTATTTGTTGCTAGTTTTCATCTTCTAATTATTGTTCCATTAATACTTCAACGAACTGATGAAGTATTCGATATCTATTCAGTAGATGATGAGAAATTCACAGTTTGGTTTTACTTTGGAATTGATTTATTCGCTCGCAGTTTATTAGATTGGGCTGAAGTATATGAAATCAAATTCTCTGATGTAGAATCATCAAGTATGGCTGGAAAGCATCTTGTGCTATTTCTATTAATTTCAATCGATTTGTTATTGATTCAATCAATTATTCGATTGATTGGAATTCGAGGCACAATCCGTGAAGGTGTTAGCGCTGCTGCTAGAGATCCTGAAACTGCTGCACGCATAGGTAAACGTGTAAACAAGCCTCTACTATTTTCGATAAACAATTCAGATAATATTGAAGATCGGAGGAATAGAATCAGAGCTCTAGCAATTACAGGTGGTCCTAATGAAGCTGATTTTTTATTGAAACATATGATAGATGAATCCGTTCGTACTGAGACATTAGCGACATTAATTAGAATAGGTAAGATTGAACAAACTAATCGATTGATAGCTTCACCAAATATTGCTCTCAGAGCTGCTGCCATTCAGTGGATGTTACTTGCATCTAATGGACCATTTTATACAAGAATTAGGCAGTTGGAATCTGATCCTTCACCTACTATCAGAGTTTCAGTACTTCAATCTCTTGAAGATGCTCCTCTGGATATTGCTTCTCCTTCTATTGTTCGTTTACTAAACGACAATGATGATAGTGTAAGAATTGAAGCGAGTAGACAACTTAGACGTTTATCTCCTGAGATCATTATTGAATTTGCACCATTGCTATTGAATAGTTCATCGATTCCATGTCGTATACATGGAGTAGAAGCTCTTGCAGCAGTTGAAGATGGGAGAGTGGTGCCACATATCGTTAACATGTTTGATGATGAAGATGAGAGAGTGAGGATTGCTGCTCAACAAGCGATTGAACACCTTCAAAGATTAGCACGTCTTAATGAATCAAATGATTTCTAACATTAATAGTCGATTATCTAACTAATCCATCAATCATGGCATCAATTGTATCTGGATTAGCATCCTTATCTCGACCTGAAACACATGAACGACCAATGACATCTGCTCCTATAAATGAAAATTGTTGGCGCATTGCCATAATAACATGTGATCCACCACCACCACTATGTGTGCCTAATCCTACTGGTTTTCCAGTACACATAGATCGAAAACTCTGCCAGTCCAAAGACATCCAAGAGATAGCATTGTTGAGTGTAGGTGGATATGATCCGTTATATTCTGGAGCAAGTACTACCCATGCATCTGCATCTGTCAATTTTTGAATTAAATTGGAAACATCAGGTGCTTGTTCAGGGTCTTTGGAACGAGCGACTGTGAACAATGGCAAGTCCATTTCTGATAAATCAATAATTTCGCAATCATGACCTTTAGATTCAGCAGAATTCGAAAACATCTGGGCTAATTCATAGTTGGTTCCGGAGGTTGCGGTTATCATCAGAAAGCGTGCCATGTCTGTCGCAGAGGCTATCTGTACTTCATACATTCTTCATACTACGGTATTTTTCTTTAGGGTCAAGTTCAGAGAACGCTTATTGCGTAACAGAAGAACCCAACTCCGATAACATGGTATCGCACGGGCACCAACAATGTCCCCATTGCGATGCAGATTTGCTAGGCGATGAACCTCAATGCCCTTCATGTTCTGGTGCATTATTTGGTGTCGCAAGGCGCCAGACTAAGACAGAAATTGCCAAAGATACAGCAAAAGAAATTGCTAATCGTACTTCAAATGCGATTTCGACTGTATCTGAGAAGGCTGGCTCTTTCAGTAAATCTGCTATGTCGACCGTTAGCGGTGGACTTGAGAAAGCTTCAACAAAAATTGGTGAAATAAATATCCCCACATTTCGTGGAAACGATGAACCAATTCAAGAGACAGGTATTATTCCAATTATGGATGCAGATGATGATACTGAAGATCAAATTGTTACTGATAACAAAACATCCGAAATCGAACCTATTGATGAAACATCTAGATTGATTTCTGAAGGGGAAGCATTAGCAGCTGCGGGAAAACCTGGTGATGCTGCTCAGATGTTTCGTAATGCAATAGCCACAGATCCAACTAATGCGGATTGTTGGTTTAATCTTGGTGTGGTTCAGGAACAAATGGGTAATGCAGATGAGTCAATAAAATCATTCAATGTTGCATTGGTACATCATTCTAATCATGGTCCAGCAATGGCTAATCTAGCTGTTTTACTTGATGCTATGGGAGATAATGGTGCATCTGATATGGCAAAAAAAGCTCTTGTACACTTCCCTGGGCACCCTGTCTTACTTCAAATTAGTAATTCTCATACTGAAGTTCAAACAATAGTTGAACCTGAAGAAAGCAGTTCATTTTCTCCAACAGCTGGATTGGTTATTGGTGCAAAGACATCTTCAGTTCAAGATAATCCAACGATAGATAATGAAGAAACAGAATCAATACCTGAAAATCAATCAACTATCGAAGAAGAAGTTGAACCAGAGATTGACCAATTACCGATTGAGACTGAGACAGTCATTTTACAAGCAGAATGGGGTCACGAACAAGATAACGATATGAATCGTGCTGCTGAGATGCTTAGAAAGGGTTCTAGTCTTGATGTTATATCTATGATTGAAGGTGAATTTATTCAATCATATAGTAATCAAGCACGTCCTCATAAAATTCTAGGGGCAGCATATGCACTTCAAGATCGTATTGAAGATGCCATTGCGTCATTTACAACTGGCCTAAATATCGATAATAATGACGCACCAGGTTGGTACAATTTAGGAAAATTACACATGAGAAATGGGCATCCAGATGCTGGATTTACTTGTTTCACTGCTTCTCAAATGGTTGATTCAAATCATGTAGCATCTGCAAGATCAATCGTAGAATATCTTCGAGGAACTGATGATTATTCTAAATTAGTACCTGCATGGATACATTTGTCCACACTCGAGGATTTAGGAAATTCAGCATCAGAACTTGCAAAAATATTGGTAGAAATTGGGGAAGGTGAGAGTATAATGATTGAATCAAATCCTGACTTGCCCCGAACATTACCTGAAGGGCCAGAATTAGGACAGACTGCTGTGAATTTATTGAAATCCGATGAATCCGAACTCATGGTAAGAGCATTATCATTGTCCGGAAACCATACGGAAGCAACAAGAATTTGTAAAACAATTTTAGAGAGTAATACAAATAACTCTGTTTCGTGGAGATTAATGGCTAAAGTTTTAGATGCTCAAGGAAATTTGGAACGAGCATCACAGTGTAGGGATAAAGCGAATAAATTAGACGGGAATTCGAATGTAATTATTGAACCAACAGTTCAAGAAGATATTACTTCAGAGTTATTGGACACTCATGAACACATTGAACAAAATGTAGATACTGAATCTAAAACAGATGAAGTATTTTCAGATCCATGGTCTGACTTAGTTATGGACGAAGAACACGTTGAGGAATCAGAGAATAACGAAGAAATATCTCTAGTAGTTGAGACTCCTATACCTTTAGAAAATAATATTGAAGAACCATCTCCGGTAGTTGAAAATCAATTTTCGTTAGATCAAACTTCTGAAGAAATTTCTAGTGAGATGATTACTGTTGATGATCCTGACGAATCTATAACTGCAGCTGATTTATTGGCTCCTGTTGTACATGAACAGAATCAGAAAGAACCTGAAGTAAATCATACTGTTGACTTAGCAAAAGCGGCATTAGATGCTGCATCTAAGATTACAACAGATGCAAATATCGCTGCCCCTACAGATTCCGGTGCAATGTCTAATTCATCGGTAGAATGGTACAACAAGGCATTATTCCTAATGGAGGATAAGAAATACAGCGAAGCATTATCTTGTTTCGATAAAGCATTAGTAGGTGCTGCTCAAGATGAAGATTTAGCAATTCGAGTGCTAAATGGCAGAGGTCATGCATTTTACTATATGGAAGAGTATCCAGAGGCTATCAAGGCTTATTTCGAGGCTATGAAAATCAATAAGGATAAGGTGACAGGTGCCACATTGTACAACATGGGGACTGCATATGCTTTTGTAGAGTTATATGATGATGCAATTAAGTGTTTTAAACAGGCAATGCCTCGAGGTTTAGAAGACGATCAAAAGAAAATGTGTAAGGAACAAATTAAGAGATGTAATGAACTTCAGAAAATTCAGAAAAGGAAACTTAATCGTTAACGTTTTACAATCTTAACAATAACAGATTTAGAAGTGGGGGTATTACTAGATTCAGCGACAGAATCTAGTGGAATGAGTACATTGGCTTCAGGAAAATATGTTGCAACATTCCCTCTAGGAATTGAATATGGAACTACCTTCCAACGTTCAGCATATCTTTCAGTACCATTAAAAATGCTCACTAAATCAATTTCTTGAGAAGGTAAAATTGATTCATCATCCATATCATTAGGATTCATCAATACAATTCTTCTTGCATTGAAAACACCCCGGTATCGGTCATCCATACCATATATGGTCGTGTTATATTGATCATGAGATCTTATCGTCATCATTACATATCCATCTTTTTCTTGAATTGATGTTAAATCACTGGAAATGAATTCAGCTGATCCTGAGGCTGTGTTCCACTTAGGTCCATCTCTAGGTCCATTAGGAAGATAGAAACCACCTTTTATTCTTACACGTTCATTGTAATTATCAAAACCAGGTATGACTCTTGCAATACACTCTCGAATAGAATCGTAGTTTTCCATCATTGATAACCAATCAATAGGATTTGAACCAAATAAGGTATTACCAATAGAACATGTAATTGCTACCTCTGATTTCAGTTGTTCTGATGCTGGCTTAAGCCGCCCAGTTGATGAATGTACTACTCCCATACTGTTTTCAACGCTGACAAACTGTGGTCCTGATAATTGATTATCAACTTCGGTTCTACCAAGACAAGGTAGAATCAATGCACGTTTTCCTGTGATAAGATGGCTCCGATTTAATTTTGTAGAAATCTGAACAGTTAGATGTAATTTAGAAATAGCCTCAGCAGTAGCATTAGTATCAGACATTGCAGATAATAGATTACCTCCCATGCATAGCAATACATCGAATTCATTTTCTAACGAGCCTTGAATAAATTTCACTGTGTCAACACCAGAAGATCGAGGAGATAAAATTCCAAACTCGTTGTCTAAAGCATTTAGAAACGATTCAGATGGATGATGATTAATCCCTACAGTTCTATCGCCTTGTACATTACTATGTCCTCGAACTGGACACACACCTGCTCCTGATCTTCCAAAATGGCCACCCAGTAATAGTAGATTGACTATATCGTGAATAGTAGATACAGAATTCTTATGTTGAGTTATTCCCATAGCCCAACAAATAATCATTCTTTGTGATTTAGAAATTATTTCACCTATTTCTTGAATTCTATCTTTAGAAATACCAGATATACGCTCAATATCATCCCAATGAGTTTGATTAATATGGTCAACAAAAGCATCAAAACCATTTGTATGTAAATTAATGAAATCGATATTGTGAGTTTGTTTATCGAGAATTACTTTTGCAAATCCCTTGAACAATGCAGAATCTCCATTGATTCGTACTGGCAAATGATCATCAGAAATTTGAGTACCTTTGCCTAATATTCCTAATATTTCCTGTGGATGTTTGAATCGTTTCATTGCAGCTTCTTCAAGGGGGTTGATCGATAATACTGAGCCTCCATTACGTTTACAAGATGCAAGTGCAGATAACATTCGTGGGTGATTAGTCCCAGGATTTTGACCTACAACAATTACTAAATCAGCATCATCAAAATCTTCTAATTTCACAGTACCTTTGCCAATTCCAATTGATTGGTTAAGAGCAACTCCACTACTTTCGTGACACATATTAGAACAATCAGGTAAGTTATTAGTTCCAATTTGGCGAGCTAATGTCCCCCAAAGGAAAGCAGCTTCATTTGAACAACGGCCTGATGTGTATAATGCGATTCTATTTGGATGATCTAGAGAGATTGAATCAGCAATTAAATCAAATGCATCTTCCCATTTAATTGGGGAATAATGGTCTTCACCTTCATCTAAAAACATAGGTTGAGTTAAGCGACCTTGTTTGTCGAGCCACATATCTGATTTTTCAGCAAGCATAGAAAGTGAATGTTTAGCAAAAAAATCAGAATCAATTCTAGCTTTCGTAGCCTCTGTTGCAAATGCCTTAGCTCCATTTTCACAAAATTCGAATCCACTTCTATGATTGTCTGGATCTGGCCAAGCGCATCCAGGGCAATCAAACCCATCAAACCTATTTACTGATCTCATTGTACTGAGTGTTTTAGTGATTCCAGATTCACGAATTCCAATTTTGAATGAATTAGTTACCGCTTTTAATCCGGCAACATTTGAAGGAGGTTTTTTTACACGTAATTTTTCATCCACTATCGGTGTTGTAGCACGGACAGGGGATCTTGTCATGATGATGAGTTATACAATGATTACTTGACCTCATCGGCGTTTATTATGCGATGAGCCCCAGTCATGACAGTATATCTGTTATCCCGAGCGAATACAATCAGAGTTAAATCATGAAAAACTGCTAAATCAATTGCTGCAGTAGTTGCAGAACCAACTGACATTAATATTGGGATATTTGAACGTACAGCCTTTTCGACCATTTCATATGATATTCTTCCAGACAATGTGACTATATTATTGGATAATGGCCATTGACAAGATAATCTCTGTTTTCCTACTAATTTGTCAAATGCGTTATGGCGTCCAACGTCTTCCATTATCGATAACATTTGACCCTCTAAATTCCATAATGCTGCAGCATGTGTGCCTCCAGTAGATTGAAACAAATTTTGACCTAATCCAATTTTTGAAATTATATCACGTATTAATTGTGAATCAATATTCAGTTCTGGCATATTTGTACAACCAATTAAGGGGGTAATTTCTATATTTTCTCTACCACAAATTCCACATGCTGACGTTGAATCAATTATTCTTTCAGAATTTGTGGAATTAATGGAAACATGAATCGAATTAGATGACAATTTAATCTCGGGAATTTCATGATTAGGAAGTAAATCACCGGATGAAATCATCAATCCTAAAATCAATTCTTTATCGTGTCCAGGTGTTCTCATCAATGTGCCGTATAGTTTACCATCATCTCGATCAGATGATGTTTGCAAAGGAGATTCAATAGCAATTACATCTACGACTGGGATGGATTCATGCAAAGAATGCCTGATAGCAGCACGCTCATTGGTGCCGTCCATAACAATAGGAATTGGTGATAAGTCATCAAAGCATCCTAGAATCGTTACTGAGATTCATATATGTCCGACTGTACGGACTCCCATGGGCTTGATTGATGGGGACTCATTTTCTTTGCCGATGGCAATTCAAGTAGATGTTGTCAAAGCTGAAATCGATGCTACTGATACAGCAATTGAGGCTATGAAAAATGCCATGGGTAACGACATGTCAACTCATATTTTACTCATATCTGTTGAAGCAGGAGGTTGTTCTGGACATATGTATGATATGCAGATAATTGAACGACCAGAAGATACTTCTTCATTCCAATCATTTGTTTTCAATGGAATTACTGTAATGGTTCATGATAAAGACAGTTCTACATTGAATGGGATTCGTGTTGATTACAAGGATACCTTGTTAGGTGGAGGGTTCCAGATTGAAAATCCAAATGCTGACAAATCATGTGGATGTGGCCAATCATTTGGTTGATAATATGACATTTTATCATGTACATAATTCCGATATTTCAGTACTCATTGGACCTGATTCATTGGATTTACTTCATTCAGTTACTACTCAGTCAGTTAATAATTTAAAAGAAAACTCATCTATTTTTGCTAGTATTTTGAATTCAAATGGCCGCATGATTGATAGAATTCTAATTTGGAATTTGGGTGATCAGATAGCAATAATACATCTTGATGGATGTTCTGATTCAACAAGAGTATTACTGAGTAAGTCAGTTTCATGGAAACAAGATGTCAAAATCATTCCGCTAGATTCTGGTTTTTCTTCACTCTGGGTTTATGATTCAGTAGACTCAACTGAACCGTTTTCAGTATCAATTGATGATCATGTCCATTCTTGTTATGTCAATAATGGGATTTTTGTACATTTGGGTCCAAATACTGAGATAGATAAATTACAAGTTAAAATGAACGCTTCTGGTGTTTCTTTGATTGAAAATCAAGATTTACGATTGTTTAAAATTATGAATGGACAAATAGATGGAGAGATTGTTCAAACATACAATCCTATTCCATTAGAAGTATCGCTAAGTGATGATATTTCATTTACTAAGGGATGTTATACTGGACAAGAAATTATTGCAAGAATGGATGCAAGGGGTTCTTTATCACGCACACTTGTGACATTTAGTTCGAACAATGAAATTACATCTGGAAATAATCGGATAGTAGGTGGTGGTAAATTAGTATCATATGATTCAGTATCCCATGATAACATATGGATGAACTTAGGACTAATACATCCAGACTTTTCTGATGTAGGAACCGAATTTGTTATTGATGACTCTATTTGTAGGATTGTAACAAAATGGTAAAATCAATCAATCGCAATGCATTAGAATGAGACAATAGAGGGAAAATCATGGAGTCGACCAGTCGCCGTTCTTCTATTACTCTAGTCTCGATAATGATTATGATGGTATTTTCACACTCTGCTGGCGCAACAATTGTACCAGATGCTAATATGAATTATATTGATTCAGAGTTACAACGATCAATTGAAAATGATTCATCATCGTCATTTCCCGTAATAGTACAATTCTCAGAAGAAATAATGCCTATTCATCGAGCATTTATGATTAAGCATGGAATTTCATTTGATGTAGAATCTGATTTACTAAATGGTGGATTAGCACAAATGGACGGGTATATGGTATCTCATCTTAGTAATCATCCAGATATTCGATTTTTAGAATTAGATCGACTACTTGACACATTTTACATTGAGGAACCAATCAGTACTCCTGAACCAATTTTGATGCATGAAACTATTCACGTGACTAATTCCAGTACTGCCTGGAGTAGAGCAATCATTCAACGAGATGGATCAATTTCTCTAACAGATACTGGGTCATTTGCAGAATTTGACGGAGATGGAACTACAGCTGTCGATTTAGATACTGGAGTAGATGCAGAACACCCAGATTTCGATTATGCAGGTCCATGGGAAGGTGAAAAAGTCATATATTCTGCCAAATACGATGGAATTGGTTGGACTGAAACCAAAAATTCCGACACATCATCAGGGCACGGGACTCATGTTGGGGGTACTATAGCGGGTAATGGTGATGCTTCAGGAGGTAGGCGATTGGGTACCGCAAAGGGTGCCCAATTAGTTGCACTAGGAACGGGTGATGGAGTTTCTATTTTTGCAGCAGAACAGGGTTTAGAGTGGGTATACGAACATAGTAGACCTGGAAACAATCCCCATAATATTCGCGTAGTTTCTAATTCATGGGGAACTAATGGCGATTACAACCCGAATGGAGCTATTGCTACAATTACTGATTTACTAACCTATGAAAACGGAGTAGCAGTAATTTTTGCTGCTAGCAATAGCGGTGGTTCTGGAGCTGAAGGTGATGATGACCTTCGAACTAATGTTTACGCAAATACTCCCAGTGCAATCTCTATTGCAGCACTAACTCATGATGGTGGTGCGGTAACTTCTTTCAGTAGTCGCGGATGGATGAGTCAACAACACACATGGCCTGATTTAGGAGCGCCAGGGCGTGATATTTGGGCCACTGCTCCTAGGAGAACTGCTATTGATGCATCTACTAGAACCCAGGGCGATCTATACTATATGGCAATAAGTGGAACTAGTATGGCAACTCCACATATTGGTGGAATTGCAACATTATTGATAGATGCAGCCCCATCATTAGGTGTAGCAGATTATCATCGTGATGACCACGATGAAGGAACAAGCCAGGTTACTGGATCTAGTGCTCAAGGATTACAGATGGAAAATTGGAACATTGCAAATGAGACTCGAGTCCATGAAGTTGAATTAATTATGGAATTAACAGCACAATATCTACCAAATTCATGTGAATCAGGTAATGATGAAGATGACTGTAATGATATTCCCGATAATAGCACATGTTATGTTTCGATGACAAATTTATGCCATGATTGGAGAGTCGGACATGGATTAGTTCATGTGGATAAAGCCCTTGCTTTAGCACGTACATTACAATTGATGAGAGATACAGATGGAGATGGATTTGTTGATGATACTCGGCCAACTGTTTGGGATGCTTACGATCAATATCAAGGCATTATGAAAACAGTTGAAATCCCATTATCTACCGATAGGCTAGTTCATTCATGGAAGGGTGAATGGAGTCATTTTAACAACGGCCCTTCAGGTACTTTTGGCACTTATTCCACTGATGATCGACACTATACTTACATTCCAAATGGAACAATTAGAATGGATGTAGTTTTTGAGGTAGTACAGAGAACATTGGAGCATGGTGATTTCGGGCAACACAGCCTAACTATTGATATTGGTGAGAATGGTGAAAATGATGCTGGGACCGGCAATAGAAATGGAGATGTGGTGAGCTATTCATTAGATATAGACGAATCTCAATGGAATCAATATGCCGAATTTGATGTTGTTGGTAATGGTATTACGCTATTGCCAATTACATCGATAGATGATGAATTCTATGAGCCGTTGTTTGCATATACGGTTTCAGCAGCTCTTACAATTGATATTTCTACACCTGTTGTTGTAGAAGTAGTCCAACGTCCTGATGGCTATACTGATTTAGATCCAACAACGCCATCAGAAATGTATGATCAATCAAATTCAGGTAATCTTAGAATGATTCGAGATGTTTATGATGAATCTGAAATTTCATTATTCGAAGAAAGTAAATTGTCTGAAAGTGAAACATCAGTTCTATTATACATTCTAATTGCTATATTGGTTATATTTACTTCAGGAGCAACTGCGTTATTTGTGACAAGATTTTCGAATACTGAAGATGAATATTTTGAGTACATAGATAGTACTGATTTAGAAGCTGAAGGAGCGGTACTGGAAGCAGATCTAGTATCTGTAGGTGCTCTTCGTGCTGGTGATGATTAGAGTTCAGGAATATCTGGTCGGTTAATCACAGACATTGCAGTCGGTGCAGATGCTATTTCATCAAAACTAAGATCGTCCTCAATCGTATCAGTACTTTTTCCTAATCTCCCAAGACTGATTAGAGACATTTCACCACCTTTTCTGACATAAGCATATAATTCTGGGTCAGTATACTCAATAACAGAATTTACAAATTGCGAACCAACTATATCTCCACGTCTTCTATTGTATGCGAATTCAATAATTAAGCCAATAATTGCGGCACTGTATAGTACACCTATTACTGAAAGTGAGAATTGTACTGGTGAATCAAATGGAGTAAATTCAGGTGTTCGAATAACCATGACCATCTGTCGAATAACAAGTGCGATTAAACCAACTCCAACAATCGGTTGAATCCGTTCTTGAACATATGATTCGAGTGTTATCATTCTACGTTCAGCAGTTGCTGCAAAGACTAGAGGCCCACTAACAGCTGCAGTAAGTACCGAAGTAAAAGATGCCAATATGACATAAATAAAAATTGATGAGAGTATGATCATATGAAACTCCAATGGCAGATACAATGCTACCAAGTAGGCGAATAAGCCAAGGAGTACAGGAGTTGGTAATCTATGTATAGAAACTAATACTGGATCTAATCTAGTACTACCCTCGTATGGAGGTCGTACACCAATGACTTGCCAATCAGTAATTTTAGTTAGAATCTGTAATATGTTAATTAGTGCTTTAAATCGGATTAAAATAATTTCAAAAAGAGTAATTACAGGATAAATCAGTAAACCAACTGGAAATGCAATGAAAGAAATTGCAGGAGACAATATTGCTGCAGGTATGAACATAAAATGAACAATATTTAATGGAAATAGCATTGCAGTTTCTATTCTTGATTGACGATCTTTATCAATTTGATTTAATCTAGCTTCTTCGTCTAATGCGATTCTATATTTTCTTAGTGTAGATCCTGAATTTAGTACTCGCCTTACCGCTTCCCGATAACGTGAGTGAGATGCTTTATTGCCGAGCCAAGATTGGAATAGTGAACTTACCGGTACTGCGGCAAATAAGGGGAGGGCCAAAAGACCCAATGACCAAAGTAGTGCCGAAGTATCCATAGCCCTAGGTAATTATTCTGCAATATGATTTTGGCGGAAGGCAAGGATCGTTGAATCATCAATTGTGCCAAAATTATGAGAATCTGTAGATGAAGTAGGATCAGGATTATCTCCAACTACAAAATACATTTTTTGAACAATTTTGGAGACTCTTTTTACTAGTAATATGTTAGTGTTGTTTGGATTTGGAAATACAATAATATTACCAACATGAATAGTTTGACCATTGTACTTTTCAAAATCAACAATCTGCCCATCATGAAAATTAGGCCACATACTGTCGCCAACAATTTTTACAGGGATTTTTTCCATGTACTCAACTAGCACGTATCCAAGGTACTTCTTTACCTTTAACGCCCCAAAATAGATTATGTATTTCTTCAATTGCATCCATTAATTCTTGAGCATGTACAGATGAAACTTCGACTTTACAAGCACTACATAATTTAGCAGCATTCCAGAAGATATCGTGTAAGTTAGGAATTGATTCAACATGTTGAGGCTTGAAAAAATCAGTCCATAAAACAAGTAATTCATCCTTGCATTTCTGGGCTTCTTCTTCTTTGATTGCAGCATAACGGCTCATAGTGTTAATATAGGCGGCAGAGCCAGAATCAGTACCGTGATTTTCTGCAAGTGTAATCATTTTATTCGTCATTGATTGCACTGCTTCACCTGCGATTCTAGCACTAGCTGGATCGTAGACTCCACAAGGTCCATCACAGTGCGCATTTGCTTCAATCAAGTATTGATTATCTTCTTCCATGTCTATGCGAAAACTAACATGTTCATGAATTCTTTGAATAATTGTATATGGTGATAAAAGAGTATGTTGATGGAGTGTATTGCCAACCGATAGTCATGGCAAGAATTGCTATTACTGATGGTATGTCTAAATCTGCTGTTGAATTATTGGTTAAAGCCGGGCATGATGTCGATTTAGAACCGAATAATTTAGACGGATTTGATGCAGTAGTAATTCGTTCAGCTACCAAAATGACTCATGATGCAATATCTTCAGCACCTACGCTCCGTATCATTGGTAGAGCGGGTGTAGGTGTCGACAATATTGATTTGGATGCAGCAACATCTGCTGGAATATTAGTGTGTAATACTCCTGGTTCATCTACGCAATCTGTTGTAGAGTTGACTATTGGTCATTTACTTTCATCTATTAGATTTATTCCAACGGCTGACAGAGATTTGCGTTCAGGTGAATGGACGAAAAAGAAACTAAGGGGTACAGAACTATCAGGAAAACGAATCGGATTCATTGGATTTGGACGAATAGCCCAAGGAGTAGGTAAAGTCGCTAAGGTTATGGGTATGGAATTACATGCTTATGATCCATATTTACCAATCAATATTGCAGAAGAACAACATTGTATTTTACATGATGATGTTAATGATGTTTTTAGAAACTGTACTCATATTGCAGTCCATTGTAATTTAACTGATGAAACACATCATTTGGTTAATTCGCATACATTATCATTGATGCCTAAGGTAGGCGCAGATGGAATAGAATGTGGGAATCACTTAGTTTCATGTGCCCGAGGTGGAATTGTAAACGAAGATGATACGTTAAAGGCATTAGAAGATGGAACCCTTAGTTCATGTGCTCTTGATGTTTTTGAAAATGAACCCGAAACAACACATCCAATTTTACAACATCCGAATTTTCATGGTACGCCCCACATCGGTGCAGCAACTTATGAAGCGCAGTCACGAATCGGTTTAGAAATGGCAAACTTACTCATTACATTCTTCAACGGGGATATACCAAAATCAGTAGTCAACAAAGACGTGTTATGATTACTCAATCTTATGCATGGAAATTAAAATATCCGTGAATTGTGAAATCTTATCGGGAATCTTAATTCCGGAAATAGGGGCGGCTAAACTGGTTCCAGCATCGGCCTTAGCTTTCCATACCATTGCATTAAATGAAACAATGTCATCAGTAATACTTGAATCATGATCAAATGTAATTTCAACAGGCGTAGGGTGTGTTCGAATATCTACTGCAGATATACCATATATTGTTGTAGTAACATGGTGTGTAAACAGAGGACAAACTGGTGAAAATACAGACATTAAGTCTCTAAAAATTCTATGGATAGTCCATGCTGCAGCTTCATCTCCATCATACAATCGTTTTTTCACCATTTCTAGATAATGGCTTGCTAATAATCCGGTTCCGAATGTTTTGATTGATTGAGTAGCATTGTAAATGTCAATATTAATCCATGATTCTTTAACATTAGATAACGTTCGACCAAATTCATTCAAAATCCATTTGTCTTCAATTTTAAGATTGAGTGGAATAGTGGATAAATCAGTTGGTACATCAAACTGTGAGGCGAATCTAGCTACATTGAATAGTTTGGATAATACTCCAAAATATCTGGATTCTATTTCTTCAGGATTAATATGGAAATCGTCACCTACCTGAGCATCACATGCTTTCCATAATCTGAAACATTCAGAACCGATTTTCTTTGCAGTAAGATGTACTTGCTTACCTTCAGGGCCCTTTACTTTCCAAGATCCTGTACGTCCTCCAGCACCACATTCTAATACTGAATCAGCATCTATTCCGTTACCTAATGATTTTGACATTTTACGCCCCCAGGGATCCATTCCTAGACCATCTATCCATACATGCTGGAAACCGGGTTTGTCCAGTAACAATGTTGATTTTAGCAGTGTATAATATAGCCAAGTTCGAACGATTTCTTTTCCTTGAGGTCTCAGGCCAGTTGGGAAAGCCCGTTCGAATACATCTGGTTCGTTTAGATAGCCAGAAACGAAGAGGTTAGAATTTGATGAATCCATCCAAGTATCGAATACTTTTTCTTCGCCTCTTAATTCACCTAATTCATCTTTCATTTCAGAATAATTACCAAGAATATCTCTTGATACTCTATCGATTACAATACTACCTTCTGGGGGTAATTCATCCCATGGACGAACATAGGTTCCAGTAGGTGGTACAATGATTCTAGTATCGCTTGAATCATACCAAATGGGGATTTCAGTATGGTACCAACGACGTCTTGAAATTGGCCAGTCAATTGTTATATTTTGCATCCAATCTATTAGGAATTGGCGATTTCTTGGTGGATGAAAAGTGATTTGTTCAGATAATTCCATTACACGATCAAGAACATCAGTTTGTCTCACATACCATTCCTTCAATAAAATGATTTCAATGGGGTTTTTACCACGTTCAGATACTGGTACATCTTGTAACTTATTTTCAATAGATGAAATAAGTGACCTTGATTCAAGATCAGAAATAACATGTTCTCTTGCATCCATAACTGACATTCCAGATAACGGTCCAGATATCGAAGTCATATTACCATCTAGATCAATTGCTTGAAAGGGAGTGAGGCCCAATTCTCTGAAAATTGATACGTCATTTTGGTCTCCAAATGAACATACCATCAATATTCCAGATCCGAATTCACTTTTGACTGAAGGATGGGTTGCTATATGTACAAATTTTTCTCGACCTTCAACCGTGACAGGTAAATTTACTCGTTTACCGACTAAATGTGAATATCTATCATCATCCGGATGTACTACAACAATCCCACAAGCACAGATTAGTTCAGGTCTAGTAGTCGAAATAACAATATCTTCACCATCCTCAGTTTTCCAAATTACGTCAACTAATTTCGTATCTCTACTCAATCTCTCTACTTCAGCATCTGCAATGGTGGTACCTTCAACCGGGTCATACAAATTAGGACGAAGATCTTCAATAATATGCCCTCTCTTGAATAATTCGATGAAAATTGCTTGAGTAACAGCACGATAATCAGGGGCATCAGTTAGATATTCACGACTAAAATCGCATGATAATCCAACTCGCTTCGCTGTATTTCTCATAGCTTGAGTATATTCTTCAATTGTCAATTGACATAATTCCAAAAATTCTTGTCGATCATATGTCTTCATTTTTCGACCAGTATTTTTTTCAACAGTAAATTCAATATTGATTCCATTTCTATCTACTCCCCATGGAAAATATACTTCTTTACCTAGTAATCTTTGACTTCGAGCAATTACATCAATCATTGAATATTGAGCTACTGCCCCAATATGCCATGTACCACTTGGGTATGGTGGAGGAGTATCGATTACGAATATTTCTTTACCTGAATTAGGATTAAATGAATACCTTAGATTATCACCACTATAGTGTTCTTCTTGTATTTTTTTTTCCAAGTCAATCGACCATCGTTTCTCTTCGATTCGTGGCCGACCCATGTCTCCTCACCGTACAGTCGTAAATGGTTACATTCTTGACGATTGCGAATTAATTGGCCAAGAATCTAGTTGTAAGGCGCAGTGTTCAAACGCCTTTGATGACTGTTAAGGCCGGTGGAGTTAGATGGCAGGGTCAGATTCATCATCGAATGATGGCGAATTATCTACTGACAACGTAGACAATTCACCTATTTCAGGTATCAAATCTAGATTTGAAAATTTTGATCGTGTAGCTGCTATAGATGCAATGTTTGCAGCACCTAGTAAATTTAAGAGAGAATTAAGTTCAATGTCATCGACTAGTATTCTCACTCGCTTTCCATTAATGACTGTAATTGCATGCTTATTACTCACATTTTTCATGGGTTTAGAATCAGGTATGAACGATTGTAGAAGAGGATGGTCTAGTACTGAAGATACAATTGATGGGGATCAATGGTATGGAGCAGGTTGTTCGACTGAACCTTCTTTAAATGTCAATGGAGATTTAGAAGTATATTTGCCTCAGGATAGTCCAATTACTGGAGATATCGCTCGTGTTCAATTAAATTGGACAACTAATGTTATGGTAATTTATGTTGAATCTGAAAGTAGTAATGTTACAGACTATGCTATTCTCAAACAAATGGATGAAGTTGAAAGACGATTAAATGTACATCCCGAAGATAATGGTGAAGAAGACAATGTAATTGCAATTTTATCTATTTCAACTGTGATTAAAGAAGTAAACAGTAGTGCTGTACGTGTATCTAAGGCATTTTTCAGCGGTTTAGCAACTGCTACAGGTAATGAAGAATTAAGTGAAGATTTTAACGAAACTGTTGACGATAATCAAGATATTTTAGGTAATTATGCCATTCCAGATAATCAAAATACAATCGATCGAATTGTTGGAGAATTACCTGAAAACGCTCAATCTAAGTTAGTGAATAAAGTAGATTTTGACACCAATCAAAATGGTACAATTGAGGAAGATGAAAAAGCTAAATTTTGGAATAGAGCTGTAATTATTGTATTTATTTCTCAGAACCTGGATAAGGATGGTGATGGCATTGATGATTATCCAATTGGTCAACTTATTGCGAATACACAGAATGATATTAATGATTTACGTGATGAGAATAATTGGAACGAATCTAATCTAACTATGACATTAACTGGACCTGTTCCTATTACTAATTCTGTAACAGAATATTCATTCAAATTATTTTGGCAAATATTTCCTTATGGAATAGTTGCAGTAGCATTGGTTTTATTTCTATTCCATTGTGATATCTTCCAAACTGGCAGAGTTCGTCCTGTTCAAGGAATCAAAGTAGTCATAATATCAGGGTTGCCTACTTTATGTTCTGTTTGGATAACATTAGGATTGATTGGATGGAGCGATGCTGAAGTGACTATGACAGTGATTATTGTAGGTCCTATTGTACTTGCATTAGGAGTTTCATATGGATTACATATTACTAATAGATATGCAGAATCCATAGGGACTCCGCAAGAGAAAATGGCAGAAGCGTTACAATCTACTGGGCGAGCTGTATTTTTATCTGCAGTGACTACAATTATCGGATTTTTGTCCTTAGTTTCAACTCCTATGTCTCCAATTAAAACCGTAGGTTACGGTCTATCATTGGGTATTGTAGTAGTATATATTATGACAATGTTAATGGTACCTAATTTGACAATGTTGTTAGATCTGAAAAAACCAAGCCACCCTCCTATGAGATTATTCAAAACTGCAGTCAATGGTCCAGTAAATTATGCTAAAATTGCTCTTTCATTATTTTTGGTACTGATGTTATTATCTGCGATGTATAATCGAACTAATGTTGAAGAAAATATCGAGTTACTAGAAATGGCTCCTGATGATGAAAATTGTTTGGAGGGTGACCCCAATTGTCCTTTCGTAGATTATGCTGCCGTAAGGAAAATGAAGCAATATTCTGACGAATTTGATGCAGGGCAAGCTGGCTTTATTTTGGTTGAAGGTGACATTGGAGCAACACCTAGTTTTGCTGCAGATGCTGATGACCCATTTGAAAATCTTCAAGGTATCGATCAACTCGAGGCAGATGTTAATCTTGTGAACAAAACTACGGCTGTGAGTGTAGTTTTCTTGATGAAATCAATATCTGTATCAGTCAATGTTAGTGGTAACGAATTTGTTGACCAAATAGATGATACTCCTGCCCCACAACCAGTTAAGGACGTTGCAGATTTGATTTTCGGACGTGAAGCTGCCGAAGATGCCACATTTTGGGAAGCACTCCAGTTACTTGATGCTCAAGATGATAATGGTGGTTTACAAGCCCAAAATTTCCTATTGTATGTATTTTATAATTCACTAACAGTTGAAACCAGACAGTTATTCATATCTTCTGATTATGAACGATCGTTAATCTACATCGATATGCCATTTATGGATGTTAAATCCACTGAACAATCAGTAAATGAAGTGAATCGTTTTTCAGCACAAGACAGAAAGGGTGACATTACTGCATACGATCTTAGTGGAGTTGCAGCAGTTACAATTGCTGTTAATGAAGAGATAGTAGATTCTCAATGGACATCTCTTGGATTTGCATTATTGTTTACATTATTGACACTTGGATTTGTATTTAGAGATGGATATTATGCATTTTTAACTACGCTGCCAGTTGTATTTACTGTTGCAATGCAATGGATGGTAATGGATTTACAGAATGTGGAATTATCTCTTGTAACAGTAATGATCGGATCAATTTTAGTAGGCGTTGGCGTTGATTTCTCCATTCATATTGCTAATCGTGTACGCGAATTAGGTGGAGATTTAGATGCAATCAGAGTTGCAGCATCCTCAACAGGTATGTCACTTGTAGAAGCTGCTTGTTGTACACTAGCAGGTTTAGGATGTGCATTGCTTATCCCAATTCCTGCTGTTAAACCATTCATCTATACAATCATGATTTTACTTGTAGTAGCTGCTATTAGCGCTTTATTATTACTCCCTGCAATTTACGCATTAATGGTTAAGTTAGATTATGGCTTGACAGGAGGATCTTCAGCCATGACTCGTAAAATTGGACTTCAAAACGTATTTCCATCACAAAATAAGGCAATTGATGCCGAATTACCTGGAGATGAAGCTTGGTGAACAAATGCAACATTTTCAAACTTTAAACCCCCGCAGGTGAATATATGGTCGCGTATTGGTTAATGAAATCAGAACTTGATGTTTATCCGTGGACACAATTGATTGAAGATGAATGGACACATTGGGATGGTGTTAGAAACTATCAGGCACGAAATATGATGAGAGACCAGTTAAAGGAAGGCGATTATGTACTTTTTTATCATTCAAATTGTAAGCCCCCACATATAGCAGGGGTTGCAATTGTCAGTCGCGAAGGTTACCCCGATTTCACTTCTTGGGATTCTCATTCAAAATACTATGACGCTAAATCAACTACAGAAAACCCTCGTTGGTTCATGGTCGATATTGAACCTGTTCTAACATTCGATAAGATTGTGACATTACCGGAATTACGAGATGAAATTCAACTAGATGATATGGCATTATTACGTCGTGGTCAACGCCTTTCTGTACAATCTGTAGATTTGAAACATTTTGAAGTCATATTGGACATGGCTGGACATAAATTGGAGGATCTCGTTTGATTCCTTCATCTCCTCGTTCAAAATCAATAGAATATGCTATTCGTGATGTAGTAGTTCCTGCAATGGAACTTGAAGAGCAGGGCCATAAGATTTTGAAATTAAATATTGGAGATCCTATCGCCTATCCAGGATTGTCTACACCTGAACATATGGTTGATGCTTATGTTAAATCTCTTCGTTCTGGTCAAAATGGGTATTCTGGATCGTATGGGATTCCAGAATTACGTCAAGCGATTTCAAATGATGAAGTAGCTAAGGGATGGACATGTACTTCTAACGATGTATATGTTACTCATGGCGTAACAGAAGCATTACAGATAATTTTCTCAGCGGTTCTTACTGAAGGTGATAGGATTCTTGCCCCTGGTCCTCATTATCCACCGTATATGGCATATCCACAAATGTCTGGAGCGATTACAGAAGAGTATAACCTTAATCCAAATGACTCATGGAAAGTAGATATCGAAGATATTCGAAATCGAATGAACAATGATGTTCGTATGTTGGTCTTGATTAATCCAAATAATCCGACTGGTAATGTAATGACTCCTAATGAAATTGATGAAATCATTTCAATTGTAGAACAATACCCTAATTGTATGATAATTGCAGATGAAATTTATGATGGACTTGATTTTACTGGTCATCAAGTTTCTATTGCTTCGAAATCCACTACTGTTCCTGTAATCACTTTGAATGGTGTGTCCAAGGTTTACTATGCCCCCGGTTGGCGAATTGGATACATGGCATTACATGATCCAATAAATTCTCTAATCGAAGTAAGAGATTCAATTGAAAGGTTGTTGAGATCAAGATTGTGCGCCTCTACTCCAGCCCAGATGGGATATTTAGCTGGATTGACAAGTAATAGAGATTGGATGAATAATCATAAGAATATAGTAATGGAACGCAGGAAAATTGCATTATCCCGTATAGAATCTATTGATGGATTGGAAGTTGAACCTACAGGGGGGGCGTTTTACATGTTTGTCAGAATAACTCATCCTAAGTGGGAAAATAATGACAAGGAGTTTGTATTATCTTTACTTAATGAAGAAAAAGTGTTACTTGTTCATGGTTCGGGTTTCAGTAAAGAACGAGGTACAGGTCATGTACGTCTAGTACATTTAGCAGATCCAGATACGCTGAATGAGGCATTTGATAGAATCGAACGATTCCTACGAAATTCGTAAACATCCATGCGAATCGATTTATGGCTGATTCATTCCCCGATGAACTATGAGGCCACTAACAACAGTGCTCTCCTTGGGTGTTTTGTCGTTTATGACATCAACCGTTAGTGCTGATGAAGTAGTTATTATTTCTACCAGTGGATTGAATTTAGATTTATTATTACCGATAATTGTTGGTATTATTACTAGTCTATTATTATGGAGATTTTTGTTACCAAGTTCTTTGTCGAATTTACAAGTAGCATTCGAAATTGATGATGGTTTTTACGAAGTTCATAGATTGACTAAGAATAGATCAGATGCATTGAAAATTATCAAGCCAAGACCTGTGTTAATTGGTGTATTGTTATATTTGATGGCAATGGCAGGTATTTTGATTATTTTAACAGATGTTATTGATGATTCATTGATATGGAATCGAGGTCCTACGTACTATCAACCAGTATTGCTGATTACTGCTTTTCTATTGTCTCTTCCAATTATACTCTCTCCATTTATTTCACTATATGCTCAAATTTCGCGAAAAAGTGCAGCTGATTCAATTGTCACCATTAGGGAATGGTTTCTAAATGTTCTAAGTGTAATTATTGTAATTACAGTATTGATTTTACCAGTAGCTTATCTTGGAATTGCTGAACATAATTCAGTTGACGACGAAGTAGAGAATTCGATGAGAGATGAATGGTCAAATTCTGCTACCTTTAATTTCGATATTGCTATTGATTCATTTGTATGTATTGATACTAGGGGAATACATTCGCCTTTGCCTGTTATTGATGTATTAGATGAAGAAGCATGTAATGCACAATCAGAACTGATAACTGATCCTGTTACTCAAGAAATTGAAGATGTAAGATATGGGCGTTGGGTATCAAATTCTGAGCGAATCGAGATGAATCGAGTCTTGGTAACGATTGAATGGGCATCATTGGGTCTACTAGTATTCATGTTGCCAACAATAGTGGCATATGGAAGAATAATGGGCGCATCTTGGAACATGTTAGTTCGTAATAAATATCGTACAATTAGAGGCAATCCAACTCCGATTGATCCTGATAAACCTACAATTGTCAAAAGAATAAATTCTACAATTTTGGTATTATTCCTAGGGACAATGCCACTTGCTGCATTAAATGGAATTATTACTTTAGCATGGACTAGATTAGAAAATCCAGATAATTTACGATTTATTCTTGACTTGGGAGGAATAATTGGAAATACTTTATTGATGTTCGTAGAAGGTAATGAATTTCTTAGTAAATTAGTAGATCTAAAGAGTCTTTCATTAGTTTTAGCCGCTTATCTAATGTTGAATGTATCAGTAGTGGGACTAGCTCTAATTTTTGAAATGATTAGGAACCTCTTCCTAGGTGGTCAGGTGATTGGAGGAATTGGTGGAGTTGTTCTAGGCCAGCCTAGAGAAATTCGTGCTGAAAGTATAGTACAGTCTAGGATTATTGCATTTGGATTGGCCGGATTCGCTGGATATTCAGTTCTACTTCTTATTATGACAGTATACAAGGAATGGGCTGAATTAATGCCTTATGCTAATTCATCCGAATTCCTAACAGCTGCACAAGTAGAATTAATGCTTCTGCAAGAAACCTGGAATTTTATTGCAGTGGGTCAAGGAGTATTCATTTTGACTTGGCTACTATCTATTGGTAGATGGAATACAGTTGGTTCTACTAAATTTGATTTAGCACCCGATGAAAGAAGAAGTGGTGCTGCTAGAACAACAAGTGGAAATTGGATTAGAGATTATGTAATGCGTGCTGCAATTGATGACGATATTGCAACTCTTCGTCGTTTTCAAACAGATTCTGTATCGGCTGATGAGAGTTTACTTCGATTAGAGCGAACACGCGCAAGGATGTTTGAATATGCTATGCGTGGATTATGGCCTAATGCAATTGAGACAGCTAAAACCGTTCTCGCTCAACAAGGTGGAGAGGATGATGAAGCTAGAATGATTATTGCAGTAGGCCATATTGCTTCTAGAAGATTAGATGCGGCTAAAGTAACACTGAAAGGGCTAATTATGGATGATAATGATGAGGAACCTGAATTAGTAGAATTCGTTTCAGAATGGTTAGATCCGTGGGCTGACCGGGTAACAGATGATGATTTGTATGATTGGGAGAATGAACCTACCATTGACCATATTAAGGAATTACAATCTAAATTAGAATCATGGGATCCAATGAGCGAAATTGGACACGTACATCGTAACAGACTTGCTCATATTGCCCTTATTTCTTCAGTAGCTCAATTACGAGCACAGAGAAGATCAGATGAAGCATTACAACTTGCAGTAGGTTTAGTCAGAAGATATCCAAATAGTGTAAGAGCAAGAATAGCATGTGCATTATGTTGTCTAGATATAGGGGAATGGCATGATGCTTTGGAAATATTCAGAGATCTACAACAGGTATCTCCTGAAGATCCAAGAGTCATGGCACTATCATCTATTCTTGGATTAAAGGCTGATGTCAATGAATTTGAGGTGGCTCTTGCCGTAGGTTCAGTTGCCGATAAAAAACCGTGGTTAGATCAAGCACCAGCTAATGCTTACGTTGGATTAGCAGTAAAGGGTGGAATGGATGAAGCGCTTAATGCAAATGCGTTAGCAGTTGCACATGAAGCTGTAGAAAGAATGGTACCGCCTCATATTAGCATATCATTAGCTCAATTAGTAGTTCGATGGTTTATTCTTCCATTAGTATGGCTTAGTATTGGTGCGGTAATATTGTTAGAAACAGGAAATACACGATATGCAGGTTTTACTTCTTTTATATTATTACTAACTCATGGTGCAGCTGTTCGATTTAAAAACCAAGCAGGAAGAGAAGTCAAGCATAGAAATCAACCATTAATGGTAATGATGTCTAATCGATTTAGGAAAAACCAAATCGTTGGTGACCCTAGTCGCTCACCAATCGGTAACCACCTCTTAATGAGTGGAATCTTGGTTGAAATTGGTGGCATTATTTTTGATGTCGGTATGCCACTTTGGCTCATAGAGCGTAATAGACCAATGCGTGAAAGAGCATGGAAAGCATTCATGGTTGAAAGGATGAAATCTCTTCGAGATAGTGATTTGCCTAGAACTCAGCCATTGCCTAATCGATGGTGGCTACGACGTCCTAAACCTTACAACTCTGATATGCCGGCAATGGAAAGATTGGTCGGTCCAGTACACTATAGGCCAATGCATCGAACTGAAGCACCATCTCAGAAACCACAAGTTAAGGGTCCACCAAGAAAGGCCAAAAAATCACCTGGTGATTTGAATGTAAAATTCAGAAGAGGCTCTGTAACGGAACGATAATATGCCCATAGTAACCAATTCTGACGATTCAACAAATATTCATCATCCACTATTAGATTCTATTATACATTCTGAAAATAAAGGTATAATTCACCATGAATATGGTACTATATTTTGTTGTAAAAATGAGTGGTTGTTTCAATTCTTTCATGAGTTAGAATCAATCGTTGATTCAACATTAGCTAGAAGATTAGCACATGCATCATTATCTAATTCCCTTAAATTTTCATATTCAAAATGGGATGCAAAGAAAGGATTTTTTGGTATTTCAAAAACAAAACATTATGTTAATGCATTTGAGAAATGGGCATCTGAACGTGTATATCTTGGTAGAGGGCTAGTAACATCAATTCAATGGCCTTATTCATTCCATATCGAAAGACCACTCATGGTATCGATAGAAGTCGGCGAAATATGTGCATATTTACAATCACTAATCAATGAATCTTTGAGATATCATTGGAGGGATGATGGGGGCTCCAATGCATCTGTAACATTTGAGCCAATTGATGTTCCATACACAAGAGTACAACAACGTTCACTTGATTTTACACACGAAATCCCAATATCATTGAATATTGATGAAGGTGTAGGTTGGCCTTCTAGAGATGGAATTCCGATTACTACAATACCTACTGAAGTGTTTCATGAATTCTATTATACACTAAATGAATTATCAATTAAAAATGTAGATGATCCACTAATTGAGATTAATGATTTTGCTAATATGTTGGATAATGTTGTATGCATAGCATCAATTCGAGCATGTAACATAGATGAACAAAGATATCTTTTGGATAACTATGAACAATTCAAGTTGTGGTTTAATCATAGAATTGAATCGAATGGTTTGGGTAAACTTGTATCTGCCAACAATTTTGACAGTGATAATCGAATTATTTTTCAATTCAATATTCCATGGCCAATAATTGCAGGTATAATACTCCATGCATGGCAACGTAATAATGGCATACTGGGATCTATTCATGTAGAATCAATTGAAGAAAATATTGTTGAAATTATAATAAAATCCAGGCGTGAAATCGTTCAAAATCTGGATTAATTGTGTAATCAAGTTCTGTGAAACCTTTTATCCCATCTGATGTTGCGATAGATGCCCCATATGAGGGTATGGTGATTATATGCCACTCGACCACAATCAATGGGCTGTTGTAGCGATTGTATCTACACTCTGTTTAGCAGGTGCGTATACTGTCGTAGATTCTGGAATTTCAACTACTGAGGTAGGTGGTTATGAGCCTGCAAGTAATGACTTGATTTTTGATGAAGAATCTACATTTGAAGAAGGCAATGATGAAGATGGAGATGGCATATCTGATAGAATGGAAGAGACCTTGTATGGAACTGATTGGAGAAATCCTGATACTGATGGTGATGACCTTAGTGATGGTTGGGAAATTGCTAATGGTTTAGATCCTTTAGATGATGGTACTGCATCAAATGATGAGATTACTGGAGGTAATCCAGATGCTCCAGATACAGATGATCAGGAACAAAATGAAACGTTTCCAGATCCGAATAATGGTCCTGATGGAGATCCCGATCGCGATGGATTAACAAACAGAGAAGAAGCTGAACTTGGCACTAATCCTAACCTAAAGGACACTGATGGAGATAGATTGAATGATCGTTGGGAGAGTGAATATACCTATGAAGAAATTACACCAACAGGAACAATTCGACTATTCGACCCATTAGATGGTAATTGGGATTGCTCACTATTGACTCCTGATGTTGAAGCATCAGTAATACAATCAGTTGGACAAGAAGAGTGGGATTTGAATCTCACAGTAATCGGACGAAATTCATGTGATGCTGTACTCGATTTAGACCAGGATACGTTGAATAATTATATCGAAGAACAATATAGCACTAATCCGTTGGAACAGGATAGCGATAACGATTTAATTTCAGATGAAGTTGAAGTTACATTTGGTTCATTAACATTAGAAAATCATTGTGGAGTTCGACAAAATCCTGCTCTTGAGGGCATGTTAGGGCCCTTCTCAAGTAATTTACAAAGTGCATCCGATGTTTCATGGTTCTCCGAAGATATGGATGGCGACGGCCGTCTAAACGGTCCTAGTGATTGGGATACTGATGGAGATGGTATGCCAGATGGATTCGAATACTGTTTCAATGATTTATTGAACCCTTCAAATGCATCTGATTCATTTCCCGATGGTGATGATGATGGATTAAGTAATTTGGCAGAATATGAAGTAGCCATTAATTGGGGCCCTGAAAATTTCACTGATCCATCTGATCCAGATACCGATAATGATGGTATGCCCGACGGCTGGGAATTTAGTTCAGGTCTGCACCCTAAGTTTGATGATTCTGTAGAAGATCCTGATATGGATGGTTACGATATTGATGGAGATGGAGCTGTTCGATTTGATCAATTAGTAGGTACTGCCGAAGTTGAATCAATTACTGTGGAGTTGGGACAATACGTTACAGTGAATACAACTGTAGCTTGGGCAAAGATTGTAGAAAATAGCCAATATGTTAACATTCCATTGAAGGCACCAGTTAGTGGATATGTGTATTCAATTCCTGCACAAAAATTGTATGATGGAATTGATGATATGGGAACTGAAGACCCGATTGATGATGTTACTGTAGAGAATGAGGTAAAGACTCGATCATATGTTTGGATGACAATCGTTGAAGAAACAGAGAAGTACACCAATTTGGACGAATATCAATCTAAATTCAATGATGATGGTGTGGCAGTAGGTCGATCTACTGATCCTTTAATTCCAGATACTGATTATGATGGATTAATAGATGGTATTGAAGTAAAGGGATGGAATATTTTAGTTGTTGAGAAGGGTGTTGTAGAAATCTTAGTTACTTCTGATCCTCGATCAATAGATACGGATGATGACGGATTAACTGATGCAGATGAATACTATATTCATGCTACAAATGCATCAAATGAAGATACAGATTCTGATGGTTTACATGATCGAGTTGAGGTTATCGACGGACATCAAATGACATACAATGGAATATTATACGACTATACAACTAATGCTTCAATGTTTGATACAGATAATGATGGTTTAGCAGATGGTGAAGAGGTAGTTGCTGGTGAAGACCAGTACATTACTCATGCGAATAATTCTGACACTGATGATGATGGATTAAATGATGGTGCTGAAACATTATTTGTACCAAGACCTTGGCAAGATATGACTAATCCTAAAAATAACGATACAGATGGTGATGGACAGCCTGATGGATGGGAGATGCAAGTAACTAGTACAATGGATAATAAGAAAACTCACTCACTATGGATTTCTACAGGCAATTGGCTACCACCTGGTTGTGAAGTTATGTCAGAGTGTGGGAAGGGACCCGGAGGTTGGTTATGGGATAATTTCAGAACTGGATTCCAATCTGGTGGAGACCGAGATGGTGATGGCCAACCTGATCCGAAATATTTTGTTAGTGAAATGAATCTTAGCGGATTCAATATACCACAAAATGGACGTTGGGCATTAAATCCTGCTGAGAATACACCTCCTGATCGATTATACGATATCGATAATGATTCATTATTGAATACTCAAGAAGTTCCAGATAGGTGGGACACCAATCCTGTTAACGACGACTCTGATGGGGATCGATTACCTGATGGATGGGAGACTGCAGCTACTGAGGCTGCTTTGAATGAAGGACTAGTTGACAATATGTCATTGGAACTAATTGGAGCTAGAGGCCCTCTTGATCCTAGAATGCCAGATTCTGATTTAGATGGAATATTAGACGGAGATGAAGATTTTGATAATGATGGTCTAAATCGTACTGCCTTAATGAATCGATATTGCCCTTCATGGAATGGTGGTACTGGGACATGCCATATTGATCCTAATAGTCCCGATGGTGTTAGTTTCTACGATGATTTAGAGAATTATACTAACTATGAAGAATATCAAAATGGGACCTCTCCTGTGTACAATGACTCTGATATGTGTAATGGTGATCGATGTCCTGATGGATTGTTAGATGGATACGAAGTGTTTCACAAGGATTCCGATGGCGACACAATGTGGGATGGTTGGGAATATTACTTCTCTTTCGATCCTATGGACCCTAGTGATGCTAACATAGATAGTGATGGTGACGGTATAAGCAACCGATGTGAATGTGATTATAATTCAAATCCTAAAGATAGTAGTTCATTCCCTAAACAAGGTGAAATCTGTGATGATTTTGCTTAATCGAACATTTTGAAGTAATTGTTATTGCCATAATGGGTAAACGTAGCATGTGGGTACCAAGCTGACTACCATCATTTTGGCATCACTGATACTAACATTGGTACCATTTTCATCGGATGAATTGGTTAGTGATTCTCAAATTCATTATTCAAGTGAATCACTAATTGATTTTGATGATGGATATTACCAGGTATTCACAGAAAGCGGTGTTATCAATATATCATTGAATATGATGTCTACAAGTATTGTAAATATTACATATTCAGTAATAGATGAAGGAACTATTCGATATAATGGATCAATAGAGATAAATCAATCAATTTCAAACTACAATATTCCTGTAAATCACCATATTATTAGTCCATGTCTATGTATTATGGAAATTTATTTACATTCAGAAAACGGTGATAAATCAGTTCATCGATTAATTATTGAAGCAAATAACGGTGAACAAACCAATACTCGAATGACATTACCTATTCATGATATAGATATAATCACCACATCAACAATTGAAATTGCAAGTGTTGTTAATTTTCCAAACACGATTGAACTATACATTCTTCGATCATCAATAATTAGTAATAATGAAAATAATGAATACTGTAAAAATGGAGTACTAAATCAAAATTCTATTACCTTAGATAACATAAGTACTGACGACATTCAATTATCAAATATTGATATTGTTAATGGGAAGTCAATGATTTCTTTCAATCTTTCATCATATGACGATGGATGGATTTCTATTTTCTATCAACTAGGTGACGGAAATAACTGGAGTAATACTATTGGATGTATAAACTCAAAATTGGATTTATTATCACCAATTATTGATATCGATGCACCTTCAACAATTAATGAAAAGATAGGATTGTTGATTATTGATGCATCTTCATCATATGATCCTAAATGGGGTAGAGAAAATCTTCAGTATTTTTGGTCATATCAGCAAATAGATGATCCATATTCAACACCAATTTCAGTCATTGGAGATTCTAATGGAATATTTACTTACGATGCTAGTAAATCTGGAAAATTTCAATTCAATCTAACAATAATTGACTCAGCATCTCATTCAACTACGCAATCAATCATAATTTCAATCATTAATATCAGACCAGAGGCCAATATTAGGATAGATTCAGTACCTGTTGATGATGGTGAAGTAATTAGGTTAACAAATGAACTTAGTTGGAATGTTGATGCTAGATATTCAACTGACACACAAAACGATATTGATGATTTAACATATACTTGGTTCTTAGATGGCAATCCAATGATGTCCGGAATCGATAGAATTCTATCACGTCCCGATAATGATAATCAGATGCATGAATTAACTCTCATGGTCGAAGATGACGACGGTGCGGTTGATTGGGTTACAGTCACTATAGGTATTGCTGGTACGCCTTCGGATCCTAATGATTCGTCAACCCCTACTAAAATTGTTGCAGGAATTTCAGTATTCATTTTATTATGCACAATTATCTCATTCTTCTACATGTCACGTAAATCATCTAAAACACCTATTATTCGACAATGGAATTCATCTACAGTAGAAACCACAGAATCAAGAACAGAAGACTAGTGCAACAGTACGGTGAGCGAGTGATTCTTCCATTTTCACATGATGAATACTGTAGTAGACAAGCAGCGTTCCTTGATCAATTACCTCTGGGATCATTAGTTATCATTCCAACTAATAACAAGATGCGTCGTTCTAATGATACTAATTTTCCTTTTCGAGCTAACTCATACATTCTATATTTATCTGGATGGGACAAACCGGGATCAATTTGGGTTGCCCAGAATCTTGAATCTGGATGGAAAACATCATTGTATGTTAAAGAAAATAATACTAAATCAGAGATTTGGGAAGGCAGGATTCTTGGACCAGATTACGCATCTAGACAAATGCCAATAGATGATGCGTACAGTATTAATTCATTTAATGATGATTTTTTACAGTATATTCAATTGGATAATTTTGAAACTGTTTACTTTTTGGACGGTATAAGTGAAAAAATTGACAATCTAATTTACGATAATAATGTCGATTGTTTAGATGCTAGACCATTTATTGACACACTGCGAATAATAAAATCTGAAAGTGAAGTTGAAATTATGAAAAAGTCTGCAGAATTAGCATCTGAAGCCCATATACTTGCAATGAAATCAGGTATATCTGGGGTTAGTGAATGTCATTTACAATCTGTAATTGAAGGATATTTTGTTTCTAATCGAAGTCGATGGGCGTATCCATCTATTGTTGGCGGTGGTGATAATGCAACAATATTGCATTATTCTACTAATCAAGACGATATTAATGACGGAGATTTAGTATTGATTGATGCAGGTTGTGAAATTGATGGTTATGCATCAGATATTACCAGAACATGGCCTGTTAATGGTAAATTCACTGAACCTCAAAGAGAAATTTACAATTTAGTATTGGCTGCAGAGAAAGCTGCCATTAATGCATGCCAAGTAGGCTCTCCATGGAAATCATTTCATGAAGCAGCATCAAAAGTTTTAGCTCAAGGATTAATTGATTTAGGAATTTTAAAATGTACATTAGATGAAGCGTTGGGTGAAGATTTCAATGGACCATTTCGTAATTATTTCATGCATGGTACTGGGCATTTACTTGGTCTCGATGTTCATGATGTAGGAGGAGGTAGACAAGGAGATAATGAACCAGGCCCTGTTTTTTCAAATGGTATGGTACTTACAGTTGAACCAGGATTATATTTTGCAAGTTGGAGAAATGATGTAATTATTCCTGAAAGATATTCAGGTATAGGTGTTAGAATTGAAGATAATATATTGATTA